>RHMF01000022.1_pt1 | contig 67830 bp, 43 predicted proteins | sample 5365151 | NCBI WGS metagenome assembly RHMF01 (sample SAMN10266501, study PRJNA497801) | feces metagenome | isolation source: feces | host: Bos taurus | place: China: Prairie of Fairy Mountain | collected 2017-08-14 | reverse complement strand
ATGATGATGTTTTTTTTCATTGGGTTCTTGCTAATATATTCGTTATCGGGCACAAAGGTACAATAGAATTGACAATTATCAATCGGCGACTGCCCATTTTTTTATTATTGCGCGTGTCTGGTGGCGATAATAGCGATATTATGCGAAATTCAGAACAACCGATGTTTCCTTGTCGCGACATAAATTATTCGTTTCGCATCCACCTTTAACGACATGATTACGACATAATCAATAAAACACTGAAACTTTTTCTGCCGCTTCTCACTGCCGATCCAGCGATTCCAGTCGGTCACCCATGTTAAGCTTGTAGTAAATGTCGCGCAGCGCATTCACCACATCCACATTGCCTGGGTCAAGCGCATGCGCGTTCTCCAGGTAAGGCAACGCCTGCCGGTAAATCGGTTCCACCAATTCCCGCAACTGCTTGCGCTTCATCTTGTAGTTCTCGCTGGCTTTCTGCAACGCAGCGTTGTAGTAATAACGCCCCACGTTGAACTGGCCCTGTGCATTGGTGGGGTTTATCCTGATACATTTCTCATAGTAAGTGAGTGCTTCGTCGATGCCATGCGTTTGTTCCACCACCAGACCTTTCAGGTTAAGCAGTTCATCATCATCGGGGTTGACGTCCAGGGCGTCGTTGATTAATTCCTGTGCCTTGTCCAGCTGGTTGTTGTCGATGTAATTGTTGATGACTATGCGGATGTATTGCGGGTCCTCGGTGCCGAAGTGCGCGTAGGCGTCGTTGGCCAGCCTCACAATTCCTTCCACGTCATTCATGTCACTCAGGCATATCAATGCGTAATCATAGGCCTCTTTGCGGGTGTAACCGTGGTCGCGCGCCGACGCAAAAAGTCGAACGGCGTCATTGTTGTCGCCTTTTTGCCATGCTGCCAACGCTTGGTAGTAAAGCACTTCTGCTATCGTGGTGTCGTTGTTCATCCACTTGCTGTCGTCGGCATGGATGCGCTGCGCCAACCGGCAATAATCGCCCCAGCATTGATAAGCCAGGTCAAATTGCTTCACATTATATAATTCACTGCCTGTTGTGCGGTAGTCATTGAGATGTTCCGAGAGGCGGTTGATCACATCGCCTGAATACTTGGTTTTGAAGGTGGGACGACCGGTTTTCTTGTTGATTTTCAACCGCCCCTTGTTGTCACGCTGTCTGATGGTATCGAGTTTCAAGGCTGTCATGCCGTAGTCGCAGGCATCCACAAGCGCTTCCCCCATCTCTTTGAGGTCAACCGATTTGCCCACGCGTTTGCTGTCGATGCACTTGTCGTAAAGGCCGTATCTGATTTCACTGGCCAGCGCCCATGTCTCTGGTTTGTTACGCGTCTCATCGTTGGAAAGCGCAGGCTTCAGTATTTTCATGGCTTCGCGGTAAGTTGACACATTGGTGGTGAGAACATTAATTTTCTTTTTGGCATCACCCACAAGATGGTTCTGACCGGCCAGATGCGACGACAGCATCACCAAACACGAAAATATGATTGCAATCCTTTTCATCGTCATGTGTTTATTCTTGGGTTTGTAAAAACGAGAACAATTCAGCCAGCAAATACATGCTGCCGCCCACATACACCAAGTCATCGGGTTCGGCTTGCCCCAGTGCTGTGGTATAGGCCTCGGAAACAGATGAAAAAACTTTTCCCGACAGGCCAAACGGCTCGGCCTGACGCCGCAATTGCTCGGCGGTGAGGGCGCGAGGTGTGGACGCCTGGGTGAAATAATAGGTGGCATGGACAGGCAACAGAGGCAGGATGTGCACCAAGTCCTTATCAGCCATGAAGCCCAGCACCAGATGCAAGGCACGATAATGCATTCGCCGCAATTGATCCACAATCGCAGTTATGCCCGCCACATTGTGTCCGGAATCACATATCACCAAGGGGGCCTCCCCTAGTTTCATCCATCGGCCCATCAAACCCGTCAGTTCGCACACATGGGCGAAAGCCTCTTTCACAGCGTCTTCTTTTATTTCAAATCCCGATGAGTTCAACTGCTCTACCGCGGCCAGCACGGTGGCTGCGTTCTTCACTTGATAATCACCCGAGAGTTGGCTGTGAAGCGTGCCGTGTGCCCGCGTCTCTAAAGAGAGCTCGCCGCTGGCGGTGGAGAACGTTTCCACGATGGGAGGACACACATCCTGCACAAATGTTATGGGTGCATTCACGGCTTGGGCACGATGACGGAACACTTCTTTCACATCGCCCTCGGCTTCTCCCACCACCACTGGCACGCGGGGTTTGATGATTCCGGCTTTCTCCGTTGCGATTTCGGCAAGTGTGTCACCCAGAAACTGTGTGTGTTCCAGGGAGATATTGGTGATGACACTCAGGCGGGGCGTGATGATATTGGTGCTATCGAGCCGGCCGCCCAGTCCCACCTCTATCACCGCCACATCGACCCGTCGGGTGGCGAAGTAGCAAAACGCCATGGTGGACGTCAACTCAAAGAAAGAAGGGTTCAGCGACTGAATGTCGGCGGGTGCGCGTCGAAAAGCATCCACCCAATCAATGACATACTGTTTTTCCACCATCTTGCCGTTCACACGGATACGCTCGCGGAAATCAACGAAATGCGGGCTAGTGTACAACCCCACCTTGTAACCGCTGAGTTGAAGCATGGCGGCCAACAAGTGGGCAACCGACCCTTTCCCGTTGGAGCCGGCCACATGAATAGTGGCATAATGACGGTGAGGCTCCCCGAACATCCGGTCCAAGGCATGACTGGTGTGTAAGCCCGGTTTATATCCGGCATTGCCCTGGCGTTCGTAGGACGGACGTTGGGAGTACAGGTAGTCAATGGTTTGCTGCCATTTGACATCATTGGATTTTATGGATTCGTCTGGATTCATACACGACACTGGTTGCGATTGGCAAAATTACGGAATTTTTCCGAATAAAGGTACACCGGTTCCATTTCTTTTAACCTTATAAATGGCGGTCACTGACGGTAGGCTTCACAGACAGGAAGCACTGACAAATTGGCAGGCCTGGCGGGATGGTATGTTTATTGAGGTAGAGAGCGATGGAAATAGCAGGCTAATAGAAAGGACACAATGATATGAATTTCAGTAATTTTACAGTTAAATCGCAAGAAACCGTGCAGGCGGCTGTGAGAATGACCCAGGCCGCCGGCAACCAGGCCGTGGAACCGGAGCACCTGCTCAAGGCCGTCATGACCGAAGGAGAATCGGTGGTGAAATTTATTTTCCAGAAACTCGACATCTCCCCCACCCTTGTCACCCGTCAACTCAACGAGGCATTGTCGCGCCTGCCCCACGTGAGCGGCGGCGAACCATATCTGAGCAAAGACGCTGGCAAGGTGTTGGAGCGAGCGCAAGACGTGGCAAGCAAAAACGGCGACCAGTACGTCACCGTGGAGTCGCTGCTCATGGCGCTCTTCCTGCAGGATACAGCGGCGTCGCGCATTCTGAAGGATGCCGGCGTCACCCTTAACGACCTGCAGACCGCCATCGATGAACTGCGTCAGGGCCGCAAAGCAGGTAGCCAAGACGCCGAAGCACAGTATCAGGCGCTGAAAAAGTATGCCGTCAATCTGTGTGAACGCGCCCGCAAAGGCAACCTCGACCCCGTGATAGGGCGCGACGACGAGATTCGCCGTGTGTTGCAAATCCTGAGCCGCCGCACCAAGAACAACCCCATTCTGATAGGCGAACCTGGCACGGGCAAGACGGCCATCGTCGAAGGGTTGGCACAGCGTATCGTGCGCGGTGACGTACCCGAAAACCTAAAGCGCAAGCAAGTGTATAGCCTCGACATGGGGGCTCTGATTGCCGGAGCCAAATATCAAGGCGAATTTGAGGAACGCCTCAAGGCAGTCATCAACGAAATCACGCAGGCCCAGGGCGAAATCATCCTGTTCATCGACGAAATCCACACGCTGGTGGGCGCCGGCAAGAGCAGCGGTGCCATGGACGCCGCCAATATCCTCAAGCCGGCCCTGGCGCGCGGTGACCTGCGCAGCATCGGCGCCACCACACTCGACGAGTACCAAAAGTATTTCGAAAAAGACAAAGCACTGGAACGCCGTTTCCAGGTGGTGATGGTTGACGAGCCCGATGAAGACAGCGCCATTGCCATTCTGCGTGGTCTGAAAGAAAAATACGAGAACCACCACAAGGTGCGTATCAAAGACGACGCAATCATTGCCGCTGTGCAGTTGAGCGAGCGCTATATCAGCGACCGCTTTCTGCCCGATAAAGCGATTGACCTGATTGACGAAGCGGCCGCCAAACTGCGCATCGAGACCGACAGCGTGCCGCAGGGGCTGGACGAAATCACCCGCAAAATCGCCCAGCTGGAAATCGAGCGCGCCGCAGTGAAACGCGACGGAACGGCACAAGATATCGCCCAACTCGACAAAGAAATTGCCGAACTCAAAGACCGCGAAAGGGAATACACGGCCAAATGGAAGAGCGAGAAAGAACTCATCAACAAGATCCAGCAGAACAAAATCGACATAGAGCAACTCAACTTCCAGGCCGAACAAGCCGAACGCGACGGCGATTACGCCCGCGTGGCCGAAATCCGCTATTCGCTCATCAAAGAGAAAGAGCAGGAAAACGAGCAAATACAAAAACAACTGCACGACATGCAGGGTGACAAAGCACTCATCAAGGAGGAAGTGGACAGCGACGACATTGCCGAAATCGTGAGCCGCTGGACGGGAATCCCCGTCACAAAAATGCTGCAAAGCGAAGTGGACAAACTCCTTCATCTGGAAGAAGAACTCCACAAGCGTGTCGTGGGACAGGACGAAGCCATCAAGGCGGTGAGCGATGCAGTGCGCCGGTCACGCGCCGGCCTCAATGACCCTAAGCGCCCCATCGGCTCGTTCATCTTTATGGGCACCACCGGTGTGGGCAAGACCGAACTGGCGAAAGCCCTGGCCGACTATTTGTTCAATGACGAGAACATGATGACGCGTATTGACATGAGCGAATACCAAGAGAAATTTTCGGTCACGCGTCTCATCGGCTCACCCCCGGGATACGTGGGCTACGACGAAGGCGGGCAACTCACCGAGGCCGTGCGCCGCAAGCCATACAGCGTGGTGCTGTTTGATGAGATAGAGAAAGCCCATCCCGATGTGTTCAACGTGTTGCTGCAGGTGCTTGACGACGGGCGGCTCACCGACAACAAGGGTCGCACGGTGAACTTCAAAAACACCATCATCATCATGACCAGCAACCTGGGCTCCGCTTTGATTCGTGAGCGTTTCGAGCATCTCAACGACCAAAACCGGAACACACTGGTGGAGGAAACACAGAACGAGGTGATGGAACTGCTTAAGAAATCAATTCGCCCCGAGTTTCTCAACCGTATTGACGAGGTGATTATGTTCACCCCGCTCGATGAGCAGCAAATCCGCCAAATCGTGGACCTGCAACTGAACAGCGTGAAGAAATCACTGGCACGCAACGGTTTGGATCTCACATGGACTCCTGCCGCCGTGGCGGCGCTGGGGCAAGCGGGCTATGACCCCGAATTCGGAGCACGTCCCGTGAAACGTGCCATCCAGAATCTGGTACTGAACCACCTGAGCCGCGAAATCATCTCACAACGGGTAAGTCGCGACCGCCCGATTCAAATCGACGCTACCAACGGCGAACTCACTTTTGCCAACTGACCTCTGTCATCGGTGTGAACATGACTGGTAATGCTCTCCCCTATCACCGGGAAGATGTGTTATCAGTCATTATTTTTTCGGCGTTATTAAAAAATATAGTATTTTTGTGGCAACGTAAGTAATTAATCAAACATATTATTAACATGAAAAAAAACAGAATTATCTTAGCAATCATTGCATTGATGGTTGCATTGACAACGGCCCAGGCCCGCAGCTACAGCTACGAGACCGTGGCCGGTGACCCGATGCAGACCCGCATCTACACCCTTGACAATGGTCTGAAGGTGTACATGTCGGTCTACAAAGAGAAGCCCCGCATCCAGACGTTTATCGCCGTCAAGACCGGCAGTCGCAACGACCCTGCCGAGACCACCGGTCTGGCCCACTATCTGGAGCACCTTATGTTTAAGGGCACCCAAAAGTACGGCACCAGCGACCCTGTGGCCGAAGCGCCTCACCTGCAGAAAATCAAAGACCTCTACGAGCAATACCGCAAACTCACCGACCCGGCCCAACGAGCCGCGAAGTACCGTGAGATTGACAGTGTGTCGCAAATAGCCGCACGCTACAACATCCCCAATGAGTATGACAAGCTCATGGCCTCTATCGGCGCCGAAGGTTCCAATGCCTACACAAGCTTTGACGTAACCTGCTACACCGAAGACATCCCCAGCAACGAGGTAGAAAACTGGGCACGCATCGAGAGCGACCGCTTCAAAAACATGGTGATACGTGGTTTCCACACAGAGCTCGAAGCGGTGTATGAAGAATACAACATCAGTCTTGCCAATGATGGCGAGAAGGCAGCCGACGCCATGTTTGCCAAACTTTTCCCGGGCCATCCCTACGGAACGCAAACCACCATCGGCACGCAAGAGCACCTCAAGAATCCTTCCATTGTCAACATCGAGAACTACTTCCACCGCTACTACTGCCCCAACAATGTGGCGATTTGCCTGAGCGGTGACCTGGACCCCGACCGCACCATCGCCATTATCGACCAATACTTTGGCTCGTGGGAGCGCAACGCCTCACTGAGCTATCCGCAGTATGCGCCGGTGGCCAAGTTGAAAACGCCTGTCGACACCGCCGTGGTGGGACAAGAAGCAGAATTCATCATGCTCGCCTGGCAATTTGACAAAGCGGCGTCGCTGCAGGCCGACACCCTGGAAGTGATGGCCCAGATGCTCAACAACGGCACTGCCGGCCTGATGGACCTGGACCTGTCGCAGCAAATGCAGTGGCTGGGCGGTGGATGCGGTAATTACAACCTGGCTGAATATTCCTTATTCCTGTGCGAAGGCATGCCCAAGAGCGGCCAATCGCTGGAAGAGCTGAAGGGACTGCTGCTCGGTGAAATCGAAAAACTGAAACAGGGCGACTTCAGCGACGATTTGCTGCCCTCGGTCATCAACAACATGAAACGCAACTACTATGCGAGTCTTCAGAACAACCGCAGCCGCGCCAACTACTACGTGGACGCCTTTATCAACGGCACCGACTGGAACAGCACAGTGCATCGCCTGGACCGCATGGCCGGCATGACCAAACAGCAAATCATGGACTTCGCACGCCGTCACCTCGACAATGGATATGTGGCCGTGTACAAGCGCATGGGCGAAGACACCACCCAGAAGAAGATTGACAAGCCTGCCATCACCCCCATCCCTGCCAACCGCGAAATGCAGAGCGATTTCATGGCTGAAATCACCGGCTCAAAAGTCGACCCCATTCAGCCCAGATTCCTTGACTACGACAAGGATATTCAAAAAGCCACCAGCCGCAAGGGGCTGCCTGTGCTCTACGTGCCCAACAACGACAACGGTTTGTTCCAACTTTCCTATTACTATGAGATGGGTACCGAAGTTGACAAGTGGCTCCCCTTTGCCGCCGACTATATCAATTACCTGGGCACCGACAAACTCTCGGCACAGGAAGTGCAACAGCAGTTCTACAAACTTGCCTGCGACTACCGTATCAGCGTAGACAACCGCGCGCTCAGCATTTCACTGCAAGGACTTGACGAGAACATGCCACAGGCTGTGGCGCTGCTCGAAGAGGTTCTCGCACACGCCAAGGCCGACCAAGACGCCTACAACATGATGGTGGGTTTGGCGGAAAAGTCACGTGACGACGCCAAGCTCAACCAGCGTGAAAATTTCTCGCGTCTCATCAATTACGGAATATACGGCCCCTACAACAGTTCCACCAACATCCCCACCAATGCCGAACTTGAGGCCAAGAATCCTCAGGAATGTGTGGACATGATCAGCAATCTGGCCAACTACCAACACACTGTACTGTATTGCGGTCCCACCGAATTGAAAAAATTCATCGGCATTATCGACAAGATACACCGCTGCGGCAAGAAACTGCAAGCCGTACCCGAAGGTCGCCGCTACACTATGCAGCAAACGGCTGAGACCGAAATCTATCTGGCACCCTACGAGGCCAAAAACATCTACATGCGTCAGTACCACTGCAGCGCAGAACCCTGGCAACCTAGCCATGAGCCTGTGGTAAGACTCTTCAACGAATACTTTGGCGGTGGCATGAACACCGTGGTGTTCCAAGAATTGCGTGAGACGCGCGGCCTGGCCTACAACGCGCTTGCCTTCTACGGCACGCCGTCGTATTCCTACGAACCGGAATATGCCATGACACACATCATCTCTCAAAACGACAAGATGATGGACTGCATACACACCTTTAACAACATCGTGGACACCATCCCGCAGTCGCAACAAGCATTCGACCTGGCCAAGCAGTCCCTGATGAAGCAACTGGCTTCTAACCGCACCACCCGCATGAACATCATCTATTCGTATCTGGCTGCCAAGAACCTGGGCATTGATTATGACATCAACCGCACGGTGTATGAGGCTCTGCCCTCTATCACCATGCAAGATCTCGTTGACTTCGAACGTCAGTCGATGGCCTCAAAACCCTATCGTTATCTCATTCTGGGCGACGAGAGCAACCTCGACATGCCCGCCCTGCAGAAAATCGCTCCCATCCAGCGTTTGACCACGCAGGACATCTTCGGATATTGATAATTATCACCATAGCAAAAGCGGGTGAGATTCTGATTACGGAACCTCACCCGTTTTTTTTATTATATCAAAGACGGATATCTCTTGAGAGACTCTGCTTTGATTTTTGGACAATATTACCTACTTATTTAAGAAGAACTCGAAAATCAGTCCTCCGTCTGGGGCATTGTGGGCTTCGATCGTGCCCCCATGCAGCATAACAGCATTTTTCACAATCGACAGTCCGAGTCCTGTGCCGCCCAGTGTCCTGCTGCGCCCCTTGTCAATGCGATAGAATCGCTCAAAGATGCGGCTCATGTGCTCAGGCTCAATGCCGCATCCGTTGTCGGAGAAAGTGAAATGATAGCAGTCGGGGCTTTCGTTGGCACTAATCTCAATCACCGTTCCCTCGCCGGCATAGTTCACAGCATTGTCGACAAGATTGCGGAAGATGCTGTAGATGAGAAATTGGTTTCCATTAACAATCACACTCTGCGGCATACAGTTGCGCAACGTCATGTGCTTTTGCTCAACAGCCATTTCTGTCTCGGCGACTACTTCGGCTACAATGAGCGACACATCGGTGCGCTCCATGGTTAGGGCGTTGGCAGCATAATCCATGCGGTTGAGGGTAGAGATGTCCTGCAAGAGCAGCGTGAGCCGCTTGGCCTGGGCATTGGTGCGTGCGATGAACTGCTGCCTTGTCGGTTCATCCATGTCGGGATTGTCGATAATTGTATCAGTGTAACCTAATATACTGGCAACAGGTGTTTTGAGTTCATGAGCGATGTTTTGGGTAAGCTCTCGGCGCATCTGCGTCTTTTTTTCTTCCTGCTCTTTAGTAATGCGCTCATCCATGCGCTTTGCATAGCGATGCAAGAGCAATCCGAGCAAAACTATCACCACCAACGAGAATGTGAGCAGATGCCAGTCGCTGATTTCATTGAAGGGCTCGATATAAGCTCTGTCATAGTCCTCGAAGAGGATGAAAATTATGGCATAAATCGCAAAGATGACCATCACGCTAATGAACATCTTGCGACCTTCGGTGAGATGAAATTGATGCTTCATGATGAATGTGATTGTTTTATGAGGGCGTTGCTTCCCTCGGTATCAAATAAATATCCAAATCCCTGACGGGTGATGATGTGACTGCTGTAACGACCTATCTTCTTGCGCATGCGAGTGATGTTTACATCAACGGTGCGGTCGGTCACAACCACCTTCTCGGGCCACACCATGTCAATAACCTGTTGACGGGAAAACACCTGGCCCTGGTGCTCAAGCAGCAACCGCAACAACTCAAATTCTGTCTTTGTGAGTCTCACATCTATATCGTCAACAGTCACCGTCTTCTTATCGATGTGGGCCACGAGTGACTGAAAACACAGGGTGCGATGCTTGGGGGTATCAGGCTGATTGGCACGACTCAGCACCGCCCCTACCCTTGCTATCACCTCCTTTATCGAGAAAGGCTTTTTCACATAGTCATCAGCTCCGATTCCGAATCCTTGCAACAGGTCGTCTTCAGTGTCCTTGGCAGTGAGGAAGATAATGGGCAGCGACGCAGTGGCAGGCTCATCTCTGAGTTTCCGGGCAAGCTCAAACCCCGACATTCCGTCCATCATCACATCGAGCAGCAACATGTCATATTGCATCGGACTCATGCCCAATGCCTCCTCGGCAGAGTGAGCGGCATGGGCGTCGAAACCCGCTGCACGCAGGTTGTAGAGAAGGATTTCGCACAAGTCGAGCTCATCGTCAACAACCAGTATTTTTTTCGCTTCGGTGTTCATAGCGGCAAATTTAAGTATTATTTTCCATATCTCGACTGCACCACATTGACAACATAGTCTCCCAGCTTTTCACACTCGTTGACAAGATCAATAAACATAGTGCCCACGGCATAATCGTATTCCTGATCGTTGATTGCACGAATGTTATCGGTTTTGAGAGTATTTCGCAAGTTATTTATCTCATTCTCAATGCGGAACGTGTCGTTGATGTATCGTATGTCGCGTTGCTTTCTCATGACATCGTTCATTTGTGACAATGCCTCGTCACACAACTTCATCATTGCGCGCAACTGCCTGAGAATACTATCATTGAATGTCAGCTCCAGTTCACGTTGCCGTTTCATTGTGCGGGCAAGCTTGTAGCATGCATCGCCCACACTCTCCAACTCACTGATTTGACGAAGCATCTGCCTTATCTCGGTCTTGGTCTCATCACTCAGATGGTCGCTTCCCACCCTCGCCAGATAATGCGCAATCTCTATCTCAATTTTATCTGAAATATCCTCATGGCGCTCAATGGTGCTGAAAAGCTCAACAAACGCCTTGGTGTCGCTGGTTTCGAGCAGTTTGCACGACATATCAAACATGCGTTGAACCAATTCGCCGTATCTGGCCATCTCCTTCTGGGCCTGCAGGACTGCAATCTCGGGTGTTTGCACAAGGTTGCCCTGTAAGTATTGCAACTTGAATTCTTCATTCTCAGGACTCGCCTTTGATGGAAGCATCCAGCACACCATCCTCTCCAAGAGAGGAACAAACCCTATCAAGACGGCAGTGTTGGCGACATTGAAGCAAGTGTGGAACATTGCAAGGACTACCGGCAATCGCTCCACCTGGCCTGAAACCGCAGTATCATAGCCTACAAGAAAGCACACTAAATCTACAAACGGATAGAACACACACATGACCCAAACAACGCCAAAGACATTGAACATCAAGTGAGCCAGTGCTGCACGGCGGGCCTGGGTGCCAGCTCCTATCGCTGCAAAGTTGGCTGTCGCCGTTGTGCCAATGTTCTCTCCCATAACCAATGCAATGCCAAGATAAATGGGAAGCACTCCGGTGGAGCACAGCATGATGGTGATTGCCATTACTGCCGCCGAAGACTGAACAATGCACGTGATGACTGTACCTATTATCAGGAATATAAGGATTGTTAAGTGGCTGCTTGTGTCGAACGACCCAAAGAAACCCAACACCGCCTGGTTGTGCTCCAGCTCCATTTCACGCCCTGCCGCGCTCAGAAACACTAACGACAAAAACATAAGAGCCACGCCGAACAAGAAGTCGCCCACATTGCGCTGCGACTTGCGGTAAATGAGCAGCATACCAATGAAAAACGCAGGGAACACCACCATTGTGAGGTCGACGCTGTAGCCCAACGACATAATCCAAGCTGTAAGGGTGGTGCCAATGTTGGCACCCATTATCACCGAGATTGCTTGCGAAAGTGTCAATAATCCTGCCGACACAAACGACACCGTCATCACCGTAGTCGCCGACGACGACTGCACGGCACACGTCACAAAGGCACCTGTGAGCATACCCGTGAACCTGTTGGTTGTCATTCGCCCCAAGACGTCACGCAGCTGAGGTCCGGCCATCTTCTGCAACGCCTCACTCATCATGCGCATTCCAAAAATCAGAAGCCCCAACGCTCCCAGAAGCTTAATTGCAACCATCACCCATTCTTGTGTAGTCTCCATTTCAATATATCACTTTATTTACGAAGTGCAAAATTATCTTGGACACCACACACCGCCAAGCTTTTCCTGTTACGATATTGTTACGAAACCAACGTCGCCCTCGCACGGCATGACGCATGGAGCCCGCGAAAGCATTTGCATGGGGAAAAGCGACCTGCCTTGACCAGGTTTCGGATTGTTGACGCGTCAATGGTGCAATAAAAAAGCAAAGGGAAACTGTAATCAAATGGCTTTCAGCGTCTCTTTGCTATTAAATTGCTGTAAGTAAGTTGACCTAATAGATGAGTAAACCGGCGATTCCCGACGCCACTATCACCGCGATAGGATGAATCCGCGTGAAATACACTACACAGAAACTGACTGCACAGATGGCAATGGAAATGAGGCGTTGGCTGGTGACGAAACCGAAGTTTTCACTGTTCATCAACAGCAACGCGGCACTGGCGATAAGACCTACGACGACAGGCCGTAGGCCTGTGAAAGCGCCTTTCACCACCACGCTGTCGTGGTGCCTGCTTATGTAATGGCTGGCCAGCAGCACCAGAACAAACGGCGGTGCCACAACCGTGAGCGTTGCGATTATTGAGCCCCACACCCCTCCGGAAACCACATATCCGATATAGGTAGCTGAATTGATGCCGATGGGGCCGGGCGTCATTTGGGAAATCGCCACGATGTCGGTAAACATTTGCGAAGTTATCCAGCCGGAGTCCACCACTTCGTGCTGAATGAGCGACAGCATGGCATAGCCGCCGCCAAAGCCAAACAATCCTATCTTCAGGTAGGCCCAAATCAATTTAAGATACACGTTCATTGCCCGCTCCTTTCTTGGTTATTAAGCAGAGTGCGCACGTAGTATATGTATCCGCCGATGGCTCCAAGCACTATATATAAGATGGGGTTGGAAACGACAGGCAGTCCGCTATAAATCAACAATGCCACGGCCACGGGAATGATGACCGTTTTCCATGTGATTCCCACGGCCTTGGCAGTGGTAATCACAGGCGCTATCACCAAAGCCACCACACAGGGACGGATGCCCTTGAAGATTCGGCTGATGACGGCGTTATTCTTAATGGTGTCGGGCGTGAGGAAAGTAGCGATGAACAAGATGATGAGGAACGAGGGCAAGATGGTGCCCAGGGCTGCGCATAAACTGCCGCGCAAGCCACGCAGGCGATCGCCAATCACCGTGCTTATGTTCACAGCCAGGATTCCAGGCATGCTCTGCGCTACCGCCAGCAGGTCGAGAAACTCCTCCTGTTCTATCCAATGATGATTTTCCACAATCTCACGCTGTATGATTGCAATCATCGCCCACCCGCCACCAAAGGTGAATGTGCCAATTTTCACAAATGTGATAAACAACTGTAGATATATATTGTTCATGGCCGCAAAATTACAAAAAAATTGTAACTTTGTCGGTTGATGAGGTCACACTACAAGATATTGCTCCTGCTGGGCGTCATGACGCTGGCCGTTCCCCGTCAAGCCCTCGGTGCCACCGATGAAACGCCGGCCGACAGCATTCCTGCTGGCAAATCGCTGATACAAAAGGTGATTGGTTATTTCCAGGAAGATTCCGCCAAAGCGGTGGAGAACAGCAAGAAACATTTCAGTTTCAGCCTGGTGGGTGGTCCCAACTACGCCAGCGACACCAAACTGGGCCTGGGTGTGGCGGGGATGATCAAGTATCGCCTGAACGGATGCGACTACCCGTTGCCACAATCCTATGCCACGGTGGCCGCCAACATCACCACAGCGGGATTCTGGAGCTTGTCGCTCGTGGGCACAACCTATCTGAGCAATGACCGCATGCGGCTCAACACCGATTTGTGGATGGGTTACTCCCCGCGCAACTATTGGGGCATTGGCTACGACATGAACAAGAATAACGCCAACAAGGGCAAACTGCACCAGCAGGAATGGAAAATCAAAACTGAATTGTTGTTTCGTATCACGCCTTCGTTTCATATGGGTCCGGTGATTGAATGGGATTTCCATAAAAGCGGCAATACTGAGCCGGTGGATTTGCTTGACGGTTGGGACCACGTGGTGCGTAACTACGGCGTGGGACTCAGCCTGCAGTATGATACACGCGATCTACCCACAGCCGCCACACGCGGCGTGTATCTCTATCTGTGTGAACTCATGCGCCCCAAATTCCTGTGGAACGACAAATACCATTTCTACACCACCGATTTCCGTTTCTGCTATTACCACAAGGCCTGGCGTGATGCCGTTATCGCCGGTGAACTGAAAGCCATGTTCAACTTCGGCAATCCCTCATGGGCCATGATGGCTTTGTTGGGCAACTCGTCGTTTATGCGCGGATACTACAAGGGACGATACCGCGACAAACATATGTGGACATCGCAAGTCGAATTGCGCCAGCATGTGTGGAAATCAAGCGGAATCGCCGTGTGGGTGGGCGGTGGCAACGTATTTCACGACAGCGATAGTTTCAAGCATTTCCTCTATAACTTCGGCTTTGGCTACCGCTTTGCATTCCGCAAAGGCAGCAACATCCGTCTGGACTACGGATTTGGCAAAGGCCAAAACGGTTTCATGTTTTCAATCAACGAGGCTTTCTAAGGCTGCATAATTTTTTAAGAATGGGATTTCATTTTATAAAACGCTTCGCCAGTGACCAGAAAATTCTGTTTTGGGTTTTTCTGGCCATGCTCATCCTTCCCAATGTGATGATGTTTTTCACCGAGTCAACAGGTGTGCTTTCCCGCATCGTAAGCATCGTTCTTCCATTGGGATTCTACTGGACGGCTATGACGTTTCAAGCCAAACCTGGAAAGATGTTCTGGTGGTTGTTTATCTTCATCTTCTTCGCGGCGTTTCAGATTGTGTTACTACGTCTGTTTGGCGAATCACCCATTGCCGTCGACATGTTCCTGAACGTGATGACAACCAATGTGAGCGAAGCCGGCGAACTGCTTCTGAATCTGATGATGGCTGTTACTTTTGTCGTGGTGTTGTACGGCAGCGGCATTGTCTTGGCCATCATCTCCTGTCGCAATCAGGAAAGACTGGGCAAAGCATTTCTCATGCGCCAGCGCATCTACGGCGCTCTGTTGCTCGTGGTCGGTACGGGATTGCTTACGCTCAATTACGTGGTTGACCGCAGGTTTGCATTGCTCGACGACATCTACCCGGCCAATGTGTGCTACAATCTGGCGTTGGCCATCGACCGTTCCATCGACAGCGGCCGTTACAAAGAGAGCTGCAAGGATTTCACCTACAACGCCTCCTCCACCCACGATGACAGTACCGAGGTGTATGTGCTTGTAATCGAAGAAACTCTGCGGGCCGACAACATGAGCCTGTATGGCTACAAACGCCCCACAACCCCCGAATTGCAACGAATGGGCGATGAGCTGGTGGCCTACAGCGATGCCATCACAATGAGCAATACCACTCACAAGAGCGTGCCCTTGTTGCTCACTCCCATAGCGAGCGAGCAATGGGACAGCCTGTACCACCGCAAGGGAATCATCACGGCGTTTGCCGAGGCAGGCTATCAAACCGCTTTCTATAGCAATCAGCGACGCAACCATAGTTTCATTGATTTTCTGGGAAACGAGGCACAAGAGGTGAAATTTGTAAAGGATTCGGTGCCGCTCGATGTCAACATCAATGACAGCGTGCTCGTGGATTTGCTGCGGGACAGATTGAACCGTCACCATGAGGGAAAACTTTTTGTGGTGCTGCACTTCTACGGATGCCATTTCAACTATCACGACCGTTATGAACCCGCCAATGCGGTGTTCAAGCCCGACGCCACCAAGGAGGTGGAGAAACGACATCGCCATATCATGTTAAATGCTTACGACAATGCGGTGATGCAGGCCGACCGCCTGATGGCACAGATGATAGACTTGCTGCGCAATCGGCATGTGCCGGCGGCCTTGCTGATGACCAGCGACCATGGTGAAGATATCTTTGATGACTACCGCAATCGTTTTCTGCATGCCTCTCCCCTCCCCACCTATTACCAACTGCGCGTGCCACTACTGGCATGGACCAGTCAGGAATACGGGGAGAAACACCCCACCAAACACTCCCTTCTGCAGGCACACCGCAACGAGCCTGTCTCCACCAATCTGGTGGTGTTCCACACAATGCTTGATTTGGCAGGCATCTCTACCGCATATCTGCGTCCCGAGCATGCGTTGGGCAACGAACGTTTCCGCGCCGGTAAGCGCTATTACGTTAATGACCACAACGAATACCGCACTCTGGACGACTGCGGACTCAAGCCCATTGATTTCGAAAAATACCAATCAGTGTTTCATCAGCAACTGAAGTAAAAGCAACTGGGCCTCGGTAGTGGCTCGGTTGATGACTCGTTCCCTGTTGCCGGGCAAAGATTTGAGCGCCGTTGCGATTTGCCCACCGCACCTCGCCGCTATCCACACCGTGCCAACCGGTTTGCCGGGCATCGCTCCGCCGGGGCCGGCAATGCCGGTGGTGGCCACAGCGCAATCGGTGTGCAGCAGGCGGCAAGCGCCGTCGGCCATTTGACGTGCCACCTGCTCACTGACCACCGTGAATTCATTGATAGTATCGGCACTCACGCCCAGCACTCCGACTTTAACATCCGAAGCATAGCTCACCACACTTCCGCGGAAGTATTGGCTACTGCCTGAGATACGCGTGAGTTCATGGGCGATATTTCCGCCCGTGCAACTTTCGGCGGTCGATACGGTGAGTCCTTTTTTGAGAAGCCATTCGCCCAAGATGGCAGGCAAGGGTTTGTCTTCGTCGCAAATGATGTATCCCCCTATGGTGTCGTGGAGACGCTGCACATAGCGTTCCATCTCACTTTCAATTTGCGTCTTGTCGGAGAGGGAACCGCTCAAGCGCAGCCTGATTATCCCGGGTTCAGGCAGATAGGCCAAATGGATGTAAGGAGGCAGCGCACGCTCAAATTCATCCAGTTCCATAGCAAGCGCACTTTCGATGATGCCGGTGCAAACAAGTGTGCGGAACACAATGTTCACGTCGCTGCAGAAATGCCGCATCAACCGCGGAATCACCTCAAGTTGCATCATGGTTTCAGTTTCATGGGGCACTCCGGGCATACTGACCAACACCTTGCCATCGCGCTCAAACCACATGAGCGGCGCGGTACCCACACGGTTCTGAATCACCTTGCACGAAGATGGAACCATGGCTTGCTGGCGGGTGTACTCATTTAGCTTGAGATGGCGTTTGTCTATCACCTGCGCAACATTCCGCGCTGTGGCCTGGTCATAAATCATTTCTCCGCCAAAATATCTACACAAAGCCGGCTTTGTGATATCATCTTTGGTGGGTCCCAGCCCACCAGTCATCAGAATGACGTCGGAACGCTCGAATCCCAGGTCAATGGCACGGGCTATTGACTGCGCATCGTCGGCTATGACCTGAATTGTGTCGGCATGCCAACCGTAAGGTGTGAGATGGCGGGCAATCCAACCTGAATTGGTGTCGACAACCTGTCCTATCAGTAATTCGTCGCCAATGACTATGATGCTGTAATTCATTTTCTTTGTGTTGATTTTGCCATAATGGTGTTAATCGCATTGATGCGTTGATACAATGTGGGATGGCTGTGACTGAACCACACCACGGCGGGATGAGGGGTCAGATTGCTGTAGTTGTTGGCACTCAGTTTCTTTAACCCACCGATGAGCGACTCGCCATGGCCATGACTGGCGGCAAAGGCATCGGCACGGTATTCAGCACGACGCGAGATGGCATTGCCCAACGGGCTGAAAAGAATGTCAACCGGCGTGTAGAGCAAGGAGAAAGCCACCAGCGACAACACAAACGATGGCGCCCTTCCTCCCAACGCCGCCGGCAATTCCGGGCTACCCACCAACAACGAAAAGATGAACAGATTCAGAGCCACAGCTACGATTGACATAACCATGTTCTTAAGCATATCGCGATGCTTGTTGTGGCCGAACTCGTGAGCGAGCACCGCCACAATCTCAGCGGTGGTCATTTGGTCGATGAGCGTGTCGTACAAAACGATGCGGCGCTTGGGGCCGAAACCGGTGAAGTAGGCATTGGCCTTGGTGCTGTGCTTGCTTCCGTCAATCACATAAATGTCCTTGAATTTTGAACCGAAGCCGGCTATGGCGTCTTCAATGGCCGTGCGTAATTCACCGGGCGCAAGGGGGGTCTGTTTGTTAAACAACGGCACGATGAGGTTGCTGTAGAACAAAGAGAAGAAGATTATGAAAACCGCCGTCGCCAACGTGGCGTATATCCAGAATTTCCCCTGAAAAACGGTATATAGCCAGTACACCACCAGCAGGAGGGCCAGCGAAATAACAGTTGTAACAAAGTAGGATTTTATCTGGTCGAGCCAGAAAGTGCGGTGCGTAGTGCGATTGAATCCGAAGCGCTGCTCAATCACAAAAGCATCATAGTAGGCAAACGGCAGACTGATTATCGTGTTAAAAGCATTGAAAAACAGAAGGAATATGATAAGTTGCAGTGCCGGACTCGATGACCAGTCCTTGCACAGGTTGTCAAGCCATCCATACAGTCCGCACACCAAAATCACAATCACCACCACGTAACTGAAACAACGCTCCACCATTGCGGCACGCTTGTTGGCTCGCAGGTATAATTGCTGTTTCTTGTAGGTGTTGGCATCGTAAATATCGCTCAACAAAGCGGGAATAGGATGCCCCATCCATCGCGTGTTAAGCCACGACAGACAAGAAGTCAACAAGAACTCCAGCGTTACGAACGTAATAATAAGTGTAAGAATCATAACGGGGATACTTTCTATATGACCACTCTGGCAAAAGGCGGCTCGGTGACGTCGCAGAATACTCCGGCCTTATACTTGAAATAGCCGGCTATGGCTATCATGGCGGCGTTGTCAGTTGTAAACAATCGCTTGGGAATAAATGCGGTCAAGCGGTGGCGTTGCGCATACTGCTCAACCGCTGCACGCATGCCGCTGTTGGCCGACACCCCACCTCCTATCGCAATGGTTTTGATGCCCGTGTCACGAATGGCTTTGGTAAATTTATCCATCAGTATGTCGATGATGGTTTTCTGCAACGATGCCGCCAAATCGGTCTTGTTGGTTTCCACAAAACTCGCGTCATCTTTCAAGGCGTCACGCAACGTGTAGAGGAACGATGTCTTCAACCCGCTGAAACTGTAGTTGTAGCCTTCGATATGCGGCTTTGCGAATTTAAATCGCTGCGGGTCACCGCTTTGGGAAAGTTTATCAATAATCGGCCCACCAGGGTATGGCAGTCCCATCACCTTTGCACATTTGTCAAAAGCCTCTCCGGCCGCGTCGTCGATGGTTTGGCCCAGCACCTCCATATCATCAGGAGCATTGACCTTGATAATCTGTGAATTGCCGCCACTAATGAGCAGACACAAATAGGGGAATCCAGGCATCGGGTCTTCTTCACTTTCCCTGATAAAATGGGCAAGCACATGGCCATGCAGATGATTCACATCTACCAGTGGAACACCCAGCGCCAAAGCAAGCCCCTTGCTGAAAGCCGCCCCCACATGCAATGACCCCGGAAGCCCTGGGCCGCGGGTGAACGCTATGGCGTTGATTTCGCTTTTGTCTATACCGGCCTGACGAATAGCCTCGCTAACCACCGGAACAATGTTTTGCTGGTGGGCGCGGCTGGCCAGTTCGGGAACTACGCCCCCATAAGCCTCATGAACCTTTTGACTGGCAATCACATTGCTCAGGAGTATTCCGTCGCTGATGACGGCTGCGGAAGTGTCGTCGCACGATGATTCAATTCCTAATATCAGTGTTTTATCTTTCATGACTAAAAGCGGTATCCCGCTGTGATGTTAATTTCGGTGAAGTTGTTATAAAAACTGTATTTCTTGCTGTTGTACAAATGGCCGTCATTGATGGCGTGCAGTCCATAGAAGAATTTCCCATGGTTGTGTATGAACGCGAATTTCCCTCTGATATTGATAGAGAACAAATCTTTTTTACCCTCGATTGACGAGGCCGATGAGCGGCGGTAGCCTATGCTCGGCATCCCGGTGAAGTTCACCAGCCAATTCTTGGCCACCACCCAGTTGTATCCATAACCAGCGATCACGCAGTAGTCGCGGTAATTGAAGCGATACTTTGTGAGTGCGTCGGGGAGATACGACAGCATATCGTCAGAGAGATGGTCGAAATCAAGGGAGATGTTCTGCAAACCGCAATGAAACCCCAATATAAAAGAGCCGGAACTTCGCTTTTGGTATTTACTGAAACTGTAGGCGGCGGCTTGGGCGTAGTGCAAGTGATTGAGGAAATAATACATATAAATTCCTTGTGACTTGCGTTCCAAGCCGCCAAATTTATAATCACCCTTGAATCGCCCCAGCCTATGTATGTGCACACCACTCTCATCATTCTTGGTGTAATAGGCATCGATGGCGACGCGCGAAGTTGTGAAATCAAACCTCCATCGCGTATTCCGCACTTTCTTATTACTGAGCACATTGCGCATATTCAGCATATAACCCACACTGATGGCCATAAACGAGATCTGCGCTCCGAAGTTGGCAGTGAAATCGCTCACCATCAGAACAGGTGTTTCGCCCAAATCACCATTATAACTGTCAATCCAGTTATTATTGTATATCATCAATTTCCATTTCTTTCCTGTGCCCACCACATAAGCGGAATCATAATGATTAAACGCATAGTCTCCCCATCGGTATGCCTTGGCGCAGAAGTCAAGAAATCCGGGATAATTCACGGTTGTGTCCTGAATATCAAGTTTGCCGTGCTTCAAGGCACGCATCCAATACCCTTCGTCGCGGGTCGTGTCGAAAGGCTCGTTAAAATAATCCTTCGCCCGCTGCCCCAGGGCTTGCAGTTTCTGCAGATAATCCCGTTTTTGCCCAGACTCTTGCTGCCCCCATATCGCAGAGGCCGACAGCTGGGCGATAAAGAGAAAAAGCAAGAATCTCCTCATCGCTTTTCCTCCTTCTGTTTGGTGCGGAAATACAACAACTTATCACCTTTCCCTTCAAGTCTTTCTTCAGGATTTGCCCCCACATTCCGATTCACCGAATCAGCGGGTGTTTTATGGGCCTGGCTATGGGAATCGAAATCGTGTTTCCACACCAAGCCTACGCCCTGCGTGGTGAGTGCGTTGCGCACATAATAGTTTTGGTCGTTAAAGTGATTGTAGGCTTTCAGTCGCAAGGTGCCTTTGCGGTTCAGAAGATATTCCAAATCAAAGTCGCCTATGAAATTAGAATTATGGGTGTTGTAGGTGTTATCACGATAGCCGAAGTTTCCGTTGAATATCAAACGGTTGTTAAGCAACTGACTGCTGAGAGCCAGGTCAAATTCAGTATCGGTGAAATCACCTTTGTCGGAACGGAAATTGGGCGCTATCGACCAATTCTCGCTCATTTTGCCCAAAATATTGCTCAGTTGGGATGATATGGTTGATGCCGCTATCGACGTGAGTTCATTGCTGTTGGTTGAGGTGCCTGTCATGTATTCCGGTGTATAGAATCGATTCAAGGCCAACAAATAAACGATTTGGCGGCTCATCATGTCATCGGTGCTGATCACACTCTTCACCTTGCGATAGGCGTCGGTGGTGAGTGACGGAAATTCCAAATCAAAGGAGATGTCGGGGTGGTCTATCACCCCCTTGGCCCGCAGCAACGCATGCACAGGCACGTTGGTGCGGGTGAAAGCAGGGTCGTTGGCAAATGATTCGTCCAGGTCTTTCAGGTTGGCATTCAGCGAATAAAGTGCCTCAATATCAAGTATCGCTTCATATGGATCCCCGTTGAAACTGATGCTGCTTCCTTCCCTGATGGTAAAGTCTTTGATGATCACATCCTGCAAGGTGAAGTTGTAATTACCCTGCTCCAGGGTGTATTTGCCATACATGGCCAATTCATCGTTATTGTTATAGGTAAGACGCAGATTGCCATTGCCCTTGCATCGAATGCGGTCGCCGCCCACGGGGTCCATCACCACAATCAGGTCTACATCGTTGTTCACAGCACCCTGCAAATCAATGGTGTAAGCAGTTGGATGCGATGGCGTTTGGTCGGTTTGTACATTTTTCTGGACCAGATATTCGCGCACCGACGGCGGAATCGTGTCAGCCACAGAAACGGGTTCGGGCGTTGGCGGTGCGTTAAGCAGATTCTTGTCGCGGAAAGTGATGAAATTATAGTTATCGGCCTGCTCGGCATCGCTCATCACAAAAGTGAACGTGCTGCGGGCCGCCGATTCCATGTCGGCCTTGATTTCGACAATGCCGGGCTCCCCTGTCACAAACGCCGAGCCGTTGCCATAAATGGTGCCGTACCAGTCGGGATTGTCACGGACATTGGTATCGTATGCCAAAAAGTTGCGGGCATTGGTGATGGCGAAATTAAACGAGGGATTGTGGAAACTGTCATGCCTGAGCCAGCCGTTGAGGCTGGCGGTGTGGCCGTCGCGGTCGTAGAGTGTGATGTCGTTGAGGGTAATGAAATCAGGGACGATATGCACCGAGTCTCCTATCACTTTGTAAGTCACTTTGGTGTAGTCGATAAACATGGACATGGTGTCGGCCATGAGGTCACCTTCAAGATTAATGGTGTGGAAGTTGCCAAAAAGGCGGGCCTGGCCCGAAACCTTGCCCTCCACTTTGCTGGTAAAGGCTTCCATAAAGGGCTGCAAGAAGGCTATATTGGCCTTGTCGGCATCAAAGGTGAGGTCCAGAGAGTCATCGCCAATAAAGATAGCGCCGTCAATAATGCTGTGGTGCCCACTGTTATCAATATCGGCATAGAGCGCCACTGCATTGGTGTCGTTCATCCAGTGGCTCTTGATGTCGGCATCGCCCATATGGGCATTGTTGTAAGTTATATCCTTCACATGAAGGTTATCGGTGTTCAGCCGGATGTTCTTACCAAACAGATTGCTGGCATAGAACTTGCCAGTGGCTCGTCCGCCGAAGTTCACATGGTTGATGGCCAAAGTCTCAAAAATATAGTCCAGACTCACGTCGTTGAGTTCCAGACACAATGTGTGTTCAGGGGCTTTGGATGCAGTGCCATTCAGTTTGATGTATTGGCGATCATTCTGGCCAGCGAAATTATCCACATGCACCACACCGTGCTCCACGCTGATTTTGCCAGGCACAATGCTCCATACGGTATCGTTAAAGGCCATCCGCGAGGGATTGATGTCGATATCGGCCTGCAACGAACCGTCCTGGGCGCGTTGCAACAACGCCGACAAATTGATGTTGCCTGAATAGTCGTGCTCGCGCATCATTCGCCAAGCCATATTGGCATCCAAACGGTTATCGATACCTGACGCATCAAGATTTACGGCGATTTTACCCTTTTTGTTAGGGATAAGCGACTGGGCGTGTAACGCAAGGCATTGGGTGGCACTGTCGAGTGTCGCGTCTATCTTAGTACCCTCTATCACCTTGTTGCCCTGCAACAGATACGGGGCGCTCAAATGGATATCGAAACTGTTTTCCCTTTGGTTCAGTTCACCGCTAATCGTCGCATTATAAATCAAGTCAACCGGCAACTTTACCAGCGATTTCCATTCATCATCAGGGAGAATCTCAAAATTGAACTTCAGGTCATTGGGGCGGGCACCCACCTTGCGGCCATCGTCAACGGTGATGAATTCGGGGAACGCGATGGAAAGCATACTTTTCAACGCGGGCAAAAGTGTAGTGACATCGTAAGTGCCCTCAATGCTACCGTTCAGACAGTCACTGCTGATATCAACGTGTTGCCGGCCCTCGTCATGGTTTGCCACCACTTGAAGATGCTTCAGATGCAAGCCTTCGCCGCCTGGGTTGGAGTAATCGAGATCATTGATTTCCAAATTGCCAACCAGATTGTTAGGGTTGTTGCCTTGTAAAGAGGCCACTGCGCTTACCGAGAGCACGTGGTCGGGATTTTTCGGATATACACCCAGCTGCGCAAGTGAAAGGCCGTCGGTGTTAATCGAGGCATTCACAAGGGTCTCAGCGCCGGCCAAGCGCACTTGCCCACTGGCATCGAGTTTCACATCTGGGTCGTTCACCACGATATCGCCCGATATATCGTTTCCGCGTTTTTCCACCTTGGCCGTGATGTCTTGGTAGCGATGCCCCTTGAAGTCTATGTGGGCAAGGGCACCATCAAAGAAACCGTCAATGTCATTGCCCCTCAATGTTGCGTCAACATCGGCGTCCATCGCCACATCTCCCACCAGTTCCTGCTTGGCAAGGAGTTTGCCCAGTTGGAACCCGGGCATTTTCACATGCCCTTTGAAACGCTTGTCGGGAGTTGTCAACTGCCCATTGAGCGTCACATCGCCCAACGCAGTGCCCACTTCGCCCTGGAAAGTGATTTCCCGCCGTGTGCCACGAGTGCTGCCATGCACCTTCACATCGCCGCATCGGGCTATCATTTCACGCACCTGTGGCGACAAGGTCTTGAAATCGTTTGTCAACTTGGTGATTTCCGAGGAACTCGCCACCACGTTCAGATGGTTTATGTCATAGCGGAGTTTGCTCCCGTTGCCCATGTTGTCAACCCGACCGGCCACATCAGCCATCAGTTTCCCGTTTGACGATTGCACGCTGAGCACGGGGATGTCGATTGTTTCGCCGTCACGTCGCACGGTGGTGGTGAGTCGCAACGGGTAGTCAAACCGCCTGAGCGGCGGAACAAACACGCTGAAATCGCTCGGCGTGACAATGGCGTTATGCACGGTGAGCTCAAGAGGAGAGTCCTTTATCTCTTGACCAATGGCGCCCAGCGATGAGTAATGCAGGTGCTGGTCATTTAAATGGATGTCGCTCCCCGGCAGTTGCAGGTGGATGTTCTCGGCTGTCAAAGCGGTGTCGGTGAGCAAAACATGCGACGACAAGTGTTTGAGCCGCAGCCCGCTTTGCTCGGCAAACGACAAGCGTTTCAGGTCAATCTCAAAATCATTGTTCTTCAGCCGAGGCAGGAGCAAATCGGCGCGCAAGTCACTCAGCTTGATGTGGTTGGCATCAAATTGCCCGGATTTCCCGGGTTCATTGAGCACATCATAACTTAAGGCACTTTTCCTGATGACTATATTATATACTTGGACGTCAAATGGTTTGGGCGGCTGACCGGGCTTGGGCTTGAAAGCGTCGAGAACAAACTGCAGGTTGGTGGGGCTGTCCTTGTCGGCACGTGTAATATGGCCGTTAAGCCCCATGATTTCCACATAGGTAACCACCACCCGCTTGTGCAGAACCAAGTCACTCAGGCTTATGCCGGCACCAAGTTTGTCAATGGCCAGCAAAGAATCCCCATGCTGGTCGGGCACCGTTACATTGTACATTTCAAGGCGATTGAAGGGCAAAATCTCTACTTTCCCTATACTTACATCGGTCTTGAGGTATTCACTGAGTGATTTTTCTCCGCCTTGACGTATTTTGTTCTGTACCTGGGGCAGCGACAGCAGCACATAAGCCAGTGCAAACAGCAACACCGCAACGACTGAAACAGTCACCACGATGGATCGAATCACATTATAAACGCCATGTGCCGCCTTCATTTCATCTATCTGCTGAAAAAGTGGCTACAGATTCTCACATTCCTCCTGCCACAATCTGCGGCACGCATCGCTTGGCATACGCCAGTCGCCTCGCGGGGAAAGCGACACGCTGCCCACTTTGGGACCATCGGGCAGGCAACTGCGCTTGAATTGCTGACCGAAGAAGCGCTTGGTAAATGTAGCGAGCCATTTCTTGATGGTGGCCGAATCATACTCTCCATCAAAAGCCTTTTTGGCCAATAGGAAAATCTTGCGGGGCGAGTATCCGAAACGCACCATATTGTAAAAGAAGAAATCATGCAGTTCGTAAGGGCCGATGATGTCTTCGGTGATTTGCTGTATGTTCCCTTGTTGGTCGGCAGGTGTCAATTCGGGGCTGATCGGTGTGTTGAGCACGTCCAGCAATATACGGCTCACAGTGTGGTCGTCAGTTTGCCGCGCCATCCAATTGATAAGGCAGCGCACCAGCGTTTTAGGGATGCTACAGTTCACATTGTACATCGACATGTGGTCGCCGTTATAGGTGGCCCACCCCAAAGCCAACTCGCTCAAATCGCCAGTGCCCAACACAAGTCCGCCGATTTTGTTGGCATAATCCATCAGCAACTGGGTCCGCTCGCGGGCCTGGGAATTTTCATAGGTGGTGTCATGGTTCTGGGGGTCATGCCCAATGTCCTTGAAATGTTGGCTCACAGCAGCCGCGATATTGATTTCGTGGACACTTACGCCAAGCGCCTGCATCAATTCTACCGCATTGTCGTGCGTGCGGTCGGTGGTGCCCATACCCGGCATGGTGATAGCGTGCAACCCCTTGCGGTCCATCCCCAGACGGTCGAAGGCACGCACCGCCACCATGAGCGCCAACGTGCTGTCAAGGCCGCCGCTTATGCCTATAACGCCGCTTTTGATGCCTGTGGCATCCAGACGCCGCATAAGGCCTTCGCTTTGGATATTGATGATTTCTTCACATCGCGCGTTCAGCTGTTCATCGTTACCGGGGATGAAAGGATGGCTGCGCACGGTGCGCAACAATGGTTCAGAGTCATAGTCCAAACAGACCAGATTAACGGGTACGTACTCGTAATGCCGTGAGTATTGAATCAGGCTGTCGCTGAAACTGCCGTTCACCTGACGTTCGTTGTCGAGTTGTTGCACATCCACATCGGCGACAATCAGTTGCGGTTCCACATTAAAACGTTTCCCCTCGCACAACAGCCTGCCGTTCTCGGCGATGATGGCATTGCCCGCAAACACCAGATCGGTGGAGGACTCGCCGTAACCGGCCGAACTATACACATAAGCGGCAATGCTTTGGTTACTCTGATGCAGGATGAGATTCTGCAGGAACGAGTGTTTCCCTATCACCTCGTTACTGGCACTGATATTCACAATCATATTGGCACCGTTGACTGCGGCAATGGTGCTCGGCGGGACGGGAGCCCACAAATCTTCACAAATCTCAACCGCTATTTTCACATGGCCGGCGTCGAATATCATATTGGTTCCGAGCGGGATGTCGCGCTCTCCTACCCTGGCTTTGGCCGCAAGGCCGTGCAAGATGTTGCCTGTGGCGAACCAGCGTTTCTCATAAAATTCCTTGTAATTGGGAATATAGGTTTTGGGAACCGCCCACATACCGGCACCCTGCATCACAACGGCGCAATTAAACAAATGTCCGTTGGCACGCAAGGGCGCCCCCACCACGACCATAATGTCTTTGTCGGCAAGGAATCTATTGATGGCCAGCAAGGCATCTTCGGCCTTGCTCAGCAACAATTCGTTGGCAAACAGGTCGGCGCAGGTATAGCCGGTGATACACATCTCAGGAAAGGCGACAAGCGACACGCCGCGTTTTTCGGCCTGGGCTATCAGGTCTATGATGCTACCGACGTTTGCCTCCACATCGGCCACGTTGCAGGCAGGGACAGCCGAAGCCACACGCACATAGCCATAATTATAAGGTGTATTCATTCTGTGTCATTTTCGTTTAACTTGCAAAATTAGCAAGAAATCATTAATTTAGTGTCAATAATCATGCTAATTAACCAAAAAAATCAAAAAAACAGCCACTGCTTACACATAATTCACTTCTCTTTTTTAATTTTGCCGCCATGGAATACGTGTTGCTAATAGTCGGATTGGCATTATTGCTTACCGGAGCCAACTATTTGGTTGACTCGTCGGTGGCCATTGCACAGCGTGCCAAGATTTCTAATTTCATCATTGGACTGACCATTGTGGGCATGGGCACCAGCGCCCCCGAATTATTCATCTCCGTCAAGTCGGCGCTTGACGGTTCGGGTGACATCGCGCTGGGAAATGTGGTGGGCAGCAACATCGCCAACATCTTGTTGATTCTGGGCGCCACCGCCACCATCCTCCCCTTCACCATCGAGCGAGAGCAGCAAAAACGCGACATTCCGTTTTGCATCGGAGCCACCATACTGCTCATCGCATTGGTCAACGACAGCATCCTGCCCGGCATTGACCATAACACAATGTCACGCATTGACGGAATATTTTTCCTGGTCGTGTTCCTTGTTTACATGTGCTATGTGATATTGCAAAACGGAAAGAATCCTGCCCGAGCCGAAAAGGAAGCAAGTGAAACCACCACATCATCGCTGGCCGGGAAGAACGTGTGGCTATTGGCTGCCATTGCCGTCGTCTCTTTGGCGGCGCTTGTTTTCGGCGGCAATCTGTTTCTGGAAAATGCCAAACACCTGGCCAAGTCATGGGGCATGAGCGATGCCGCCATCGCCATCACCATCGTGGCCGTGGGCACCAGTTTGCCGGAACTGATCACCGCCATCATAGCAGCCTGCAAAAAAAATGCCATGCTGGCCCTCGGCAATGTGATAGGGAGCAATGTATTCAACATTTTGCTGGTGCTTGGCGTAACCGCCACCGTTAATCCCATTGTCATTCAAAGCATCAACATTGTGGATTTCGCGGTGATGCTGCTGGCGGCAGTGATGCTTTATTTAATCATCTTCACCTTTGGCAAGCATCGTTTCGACAGGGTGGAAGGTGTGATATTCCTGCTCGTGTATTTCTCCTACACGGCCTATTTGCTAATTCGCTGACAATATATTGGTACTACATCTATGAGACAAAGATTATCACTAATAACAGCTCTGCTTGCGGTATTGTCTTTCCAAGCCTCTGCGCAAGTGGATACAAGGGTCCATATCTTTGACAGCAACGTTAAGTCACTTAAAGTCGCGCCCGAAAACAACCAGTATCTCCCGCCCATCATTCTGCTTGACGGGCAAGAGCGTATAAACATCAACTTCGACTATCTGGATTATGACGTGCATTATCTTCGCTACAGCGTCACTCACTGTAATGCCAACTGGCAACCTTCGGTTTTGGTCGAAAGCGAGTATCTGGATGGGTTCAATTACGCCGATGTGAATGATTACGCACAATGCGAAGCCACTTTCACCCACTACTACAATTATAACATCGCGATTCCCAACGACGACATGCACCTGCTCAAAAGCGGCAACTATCTGCTGAGCGTGTATGAACAAGACGATCCCGAAAAAATTCTGTTTCAAACGCGCTTCAGTGTATGCGAGGGTACGGTAAGCGTTTTTGCCGAGGTGTCCTCGCGCACCGACATTGAGTTCAATAACCGCTATCAGCAGGTGGGGTTCGAGGTAAGATACAAGCCCAACCAAATCAGAGACCCTTACAATGAACTGACTGCGGTGGTTACTCAAAACTCTCGGGACGACAACGCCGTCACCGTCACCCAACCCCTGATGGTGGGCACCGACCACGTCACCTATGACCATCAGCGCTCTCTTATTTTCCCGGCAGGAAACGAATTCCGCCGCATGGAGACGGTCAACATTCATTCCATCAATATGGGGGTGGCTCAAATTCAATATTTCGAACCGTTTTACCATGCCACTCTCTTCACCGACGAGCCTCGAAGCGAGCAATCGTATCTATATGACCAAACACAGTTTGGCCGGTTCACCATCCGCAATGCCGAGGCATACAACAGCCACACAGAGGCCGACTATGTCGTGACACACTTCACGCTCGGCACCGACCAACAGTATACGGGTGGCAATTTCTATTTGTTCGGCGAGTTCACGCAGGGACTGCCCTTGCAACAAACCCTTATGAAATGGGATGGCCGAAACGGCTATTACTACAACGACATGCTGCTGAAACAAGGCGCTTACAATTACCTTTACCTATGGCTCCCCGATGGTGCTGAAGTGGGACATACCAGCCTCGCCGAAGGTGATTACTACGAAACAATCAATGAATATCTGGTCAAAATATACGACCGCCCCATGGGTGAGCGCTATGACCATCTCATTGGTTTCGGTAAGGCCTACGGCGGCAAGTGAGCACTTACGTTCAAGAGCGGGGAATTTGCGGTGCCTATGAATTGTCAGTAGTGCGGAGAAGCAATTTAATCAGAAACGTGACATCGGCCATGGTCACGTTCCCGTCACCATTCACGTCGCCTGAATCATGCGTTTGGCCATCTATCAACCAGCCGACCAGCGTAGTGATATCCGACATCGATATAACGCCGTCTCCGTTTACATCAACAGTATACATAACGTAGCCCTCCCTCATCTTTTGATAGTATGTGTCCAGGACCGGCAAGCGTTTATCAATCCAATTATAAATATATTTTTCCTCAGTTCTGAAATCTGTGTCGAGAACCACTCCGTTGTAATGGTTTTGACCCCAAACGGCATATTCCACAGCAGCGGCACCGCTTTCCCTAAAGTAATTAAAATAACGACTGAAACGGGCTTTCAACGAATCGGCCGTGAAACAGCCGTTGCGCAGTTCAAAGTAACGATCGGCCATCTTCTGCTTGAAATAATAAGACCTCAACATGCGAAAAGCAAGGTAATGGCGGTCATTGAATATCGTGTCGTAAGGCATGACCGCATTGTTGAATTTCCGACCGAATGTGGCGTCAAGATCCCAGGGTGCCACGCCCAGTGTGGAGTCGCAGGTGATGTCATAGACATACAGATACATGTTTTTCCCCTGATTGTCGGGAGCAAACAGGATATTGGTAAACAGGAAGTAATCTATCCAAACACGTTCATCAAATTTCTGATTGAAGTCACTGCAAAAGGTGGCCGTATCCGCTTCATTGGTCCAACGTATGGCATCTGAAAGGGGAGCCCAGTCGGTTATGCTGTCTTCTGTGGACGGATTGGGGTATTGCGCCTCCCATCCATTCCATCTGAAAGACGTATCGCTGTAGTTCCTGTCATAATCGTTATCAAACTTGGTTCCGTTCCACGTTTGTGCTTTGTAGAGGATTCCCCTCACTTGACCATCCTTCATTTTCCTGAGCCTGAGTTGCTTTCGGTCAATTTTCTCAGTCAGGCAATATATGCCTTGGGGGGTGTCGTTGAGATAAAGCAATACAAACTCTCCCCTTGTGCCATTCATCGAACGGTAGTCATATTGCTCGGCTATGAAATTATTATAGCTGAAATCGTTCCACAAATCGGTGCACACACGGTTGCGACATCGTGAAATGTCGGAGGCGGCTCCATCCAGAATCCAACTGTCGTCCTGGCGCATATTCAACAGGGAAACATTCTCATCCAACTTTACGGCGTAACTCTTCTTGGGAGCGTAGAGCACCTGACTTCCCCGCCACTTGATTTGTCCGGTAAAGGAAACGGTGTCGAGACGGTCGGCGCTAATCAACGAGAAAGTGGCCGAAGAATACTCGGCCGAAAATGTCCCGGATATTTTAACTATGGGCATCAGCGTCTCAGCCTGTGCCGCACCCACGCAGCACAGCATCGTCCATAATGCCGTTATGATAAACTTATAGCTATTCATGAATTTAATTCTGCATCGCTCTATACCATGCGTTGTGCAAAGTTACTGATTTTTCTCATTTTTCATAATAAAGGCGATATTTTTTTTCACGCCTCTATCTACCCATAGGCGGCAAATGCCGGGGTGTCCATCGTGTTCCAGCAGGACTTTAAACCCGGATTTTAAAATAAATTAGCCTTGATTGTGATTCGGTTTCAATATAAATCAGTAACTTTGCGGGTCACAATCACAATTACGACATACATTATACTAACCATAAAATAATTAACCAATTAAATTAAAGAATTATGCAGATTTCACACATTGAGCATGTGGGTATTGCTGTCACCTCGTTAGATGAGGCCATCCCGTTTTATGAGAATTTGTTAGGTTTCAAATGCTTCGCCATTGAAGAAGTGGAAGACCAGCACGTTAAGACGGCTTTCTTTCAGGTAGGCCAAACCAAAATCGAGTTGCTGGAGGCCACAAGCCCCGACAGCGCGATAGCCAAATTCATCGAGAAGAACGGTGGCCGTGGCGGCATTCAACACGTTGCCTTTGCCGTTGAGGACGGCGTAGCCAACGCACTCAACGAAGTTCAGGACAAGGGCGGCCGCGTCATCGACAAGGCCCCCCGCAAAGGTGCCGAAGGCCTGAACATCGGCTTCCTGCACCCCAAGACCAGTGCCGGTGCGCTTATTGAACTTTGTGAAGACCCGAAAAAGAAATAAGACAATGGGAAAGCAACAAGAAAAAATCCAAGAGCTGATTGAACGCCGCGCCCAAGCCCGCATAGCCGGTGGCGAGAAAGGCATAGCCAAGCAACACGAGAAAGGCAAGTTCACTGCACGTGAACGCATCAATATGCTGCTCGACGAAGGCAGCTTTGAGGAACTGGACATGTTCGTGCGTCATCGCTGCACCAATTTCGGCATGGAAAAGAAACAATACGACGGCGACGGCGTAGTTACAGGTTTCGGTACCGTGGACGGACGTTTGGTGTATGTCTTCGCACAGGATGCCACCGTCATCGGTGGTTCGCTGGGCGAGACCATGGCACTGAAGATGTGCAAAGTGATGGACATGGCTATGAAGCAGGGCGCTCCTGTGGTGGGCCTGAACGATTCGGGAGGCGCTCGCATCCAGGAAGGTATCAATGCCCTGGGTGGCTATGCCGAGATTTTCCAGCGTAACATCAATGCAAGCGGTGTGATACCTCAAATCAGTGCCATCCTCGGTCCTTGCGCCGGCGGCGCAGTTTACTCTCCCGCCCTGACTGATTTCACGATTATGGTGAAAGGCATCAGTTTCATGTTCCTTACGGGCCCCAAAGTGGTGAAGACCGTAACGGGTGAAGATGTGACCCAAGAGCAACTGGGCGGCGCTCAGGTGCATGCCAGCAAATCAGGCGTAACCCATTTTGCCGCCGAGAACGAGGAGGAAGCCATTGAAATCATCAAGAAATTGCTCAGCTACATGCCAAGCAACAATATGGAGGAAACGCCCCGCTTGGAGTGCAGCGACCCCGTCGACCGTGTGGAAGATGCCTTAAACAACATCATCCCCGAAAGCGCCAACGACCCATACGATATGTATCAAGTCATCAGCGCGGTGGTGGACAACGGCGAGTTCCTGGAAGTGCAGCGCGATTTTGCCAAAAACATAATCGTGGGCTTTGCCCGTTTCAACGGCCAGAGCGTAGGCGTGGTAGCCAACCAACCCAGTTGCATGGCCGGTGTGCTCGACGTGAATGCTTCGCGCAAGGGTGCGCGTTTCGTTCGTTTCTGCGATGCCTTCAACATTCCGCTGGTAACGCTGGTGGACGTGCCCGGTTTCCTGCCTGGCACAGGACAAGAATACAACGCCGTGATTCTGAACGGCGCCAAACTTCTCTACGCCTATGGCGAAGCCACCGTTCCCAAAGTGACCGTCACCTTGCGCAAGAGCTACGGCGGCAGCCACATTGTGATGAGTTGCAAGCAACTGCGTGGTGATTTGAACTATGCATGGCCCAGCGCCGAAATCGCCGTGATGGGTGCCGCAGGTGCCGCAGGCATCCTCTATGCAAAGGACGCCAAGACCGCCAAGACCGAAGCCGCCGCTGCCAAAGAAGCCGGCGACGAAGCCAAGGCCAAACAAATCATGGATGACTACAAGAAGTATATTCTGGAGAAAGAAAACGAGTATAACGACTTGTTCTGCACGCCCTACAATGCCGCCAAATATGGCTACATCGACGACGTGATTGAACCGCGCAACACGCGTTTCCGCATTATCCGCGCTCTGGAGGTACTCCGCACCAAGAAACTCACCAACCCTGCCAAGAAGCATGGCAATATCCCTCTGTAATAACTGTTAAGCAATCCAATGCAACACATGAACAAGAAAGGAATATTACTGCTGACGTTGGTTGTGCTCACGGCACTCACCACCATGGCTCAGGGGCGCAAAAACATGCGCATCAATGAAGTGATGGCGGAGCAGGCCGATTCCACCCAGCAAGGCGGATGGCTGGAGTTGTATAATTCCAGCTACGGAAGTAACGCCATAGAGAAGATGTTTCTCACCACGCTCAAGCCTGAAGAACTCTTCAAGAACAAGTCCAACGGCCAAAAGGCCGACATCTACCTGCAAGGCCTTGCAGCCAGCAACCCCGAGCAGGTGTATGAAATCCCACGAGGCGACGAGGTGCACACACTGATTGCCCCGCGCAGCCATGTGGTTTTCTATTTCGCACAAGGCGACTCGCTGTGCGGCACGTTCCATATACCTTTTGTGATACGTCCCGGCAGTTACATCGCTCTGTATGATGTGAATGGAGACTTAGTGGACGAAGTGACCCTGCCCGCCACCTTGGCCAAAGGCCAGACCTACGCCGTGAAAGACGAAGGTTTGATTCCCACGGTCATCGACCCCGACGACTCCGACTATGAGTGGGAAGTGCGCGATGGTGCCACGAAAATGGCTTCCATCACTCCCGGCAACTACAACACCCGTGCGCAGAACGAGAACATTGAGAAGTTCCACAAGAACGACCCTCATGGATTTATCATCGCCATCTTCGCCATGGGCATTCTGTTTGTAGCCTTGTCTTTGCTCTACGTCTTCTTCAAACTCTTCGGCCTTGTGGCCCGCGACAAGAAGCATGACGACCAGCAGGCCGCCGCACCGACGGCCGCCAAAGGCGAAACAGCCGAGCAAGGAGGAACGACTCCCGACGAGGAAACAATGGCAGCCATTTGCTTCGCATTGTATCAGCATCTCAATGCCCACGACCAAGAGAGCGGCGTCATCACACTGCTGCCGCGCAACGAATCGGCCTGGGGCAGCAAGAGTCTCATGATGCGGCAGTTGCCCAAAAAGTAATCACTAACCACTAACTATTTACATCATGAAAGAATATAAATATAAAATCAATGGCAACGACTATACCATTGACGTTGAAAACATTGAAGATAATATCGCTCATATCATAGTGAATGGTAAAAACTATGACGTGGAGCTTCCCGAGCAACCCAAGGTCGCTCCCGCAGTGAAACGCGTAGTGGCGAGCGAGGCACCTGTCGCCGCCAAGAAGAAAGCCGCCCCCAAAGTGGCCGCGGCTGCCGGTGATTATGTCATTAGCTCTCCCCTGCCCGGCGTTATCAAAGAGATACACGTGAAAGAAGGCCAGCAAGTCAAGGCCGACGACGTGGTGTGCATCCTCGAAGCCATGAAAATGGGTAACGAAATCAAGGCTGGCCGGGATGGTGTGGTGAAGAGTATCGATGTTGACAAAGACGAGTCGGTGCTTGAAGGTGCTACAATCATGGTAATTGGATAATCATTATGGCACTACTGGAAAGTTTTTTGACTCAAAACCTCATAGACTTCTGGAAATTCACAGGATTCTATAATTTTGACTACACCAACCTCATCATGATTGTGGTCGGATTGTTCTTTATTTATCTGGCCATCAAGCATGAGTTTGAACCGATGCTGCTGGTTCCCATCGGATTTGGTATCTTAATCGGTAACATTCCTTTCCAACCGGGCAATGAAATCGGCATCTATGAGGAAGGTTCGGTGTTGAACGTGCTTTATCAAGGTGTGCGCGAGGGGTGGTACCCACCGCTCATCTTCCTTGGCATTGGCGCCATGACCGACTTCGGCGCACTTATCGCCAACCCCAAGTTACTGCTTGTGGGCGCCGCTGCGCAATTCGGTATCTTCGGTGCCTACATGATCGCTCTGGCTTTGGGATTCATGCCCGACCAGGCCGGCGCCATCGCCATCATCGGCGGTGCCGACGGCCCCACGGCCATCTTCCTGAGTTCCAAACTGGCACCCAACCTGATGGGCGCCATCGCCGTGAGCGCCTACAGTTACATGGCACTGGTGCCTGTCATTCAACCGCCCATCATGCGCTTGTGCACCACCAAGAAAGAACGCCTGATGCGCATGAAGCCCGCACGCAAAGTGTCGCAAAACGAGAAAATCCTGTTCCCGATTTTCGGTCTGCTGCTCACCTGCTTCGTTGTGCCTTCGGCGTTGCCCCTGCTGGGTATGCTGTTCTTTGGCAACCTGCTGCGTGAGAGCGGTGTAACCAAGCGTTTGGCCAACACAGCCAGCAACGCCATGACCGACATCGTGACCATCGTTCTCGGTCTTACCGTGGGTGCCTCCACCCAGGCCTCGCAATTCCTGACCAAAGAAACCGTGTTTATTTTCCTGCTTGGTTTCCTGGCATTTGTGATTGCAACCTTCGCGGGTGTTTTCTTTGTGAAAATATTCAACCTCATCCTGCCCAAGGAGAAGAAACTGAACCCGCTCATCGGCAATGCCGGTGTGAGCGCCGTGCCTATGGCTGCCCGCATCAGCAATGACCAGGGTCTGAAAGCCGACCCGAGCAACTACCTGCTCATGCACGCCATGGGGCCCAATGTGGCCGGTGTGATTGGTTCGGCAGTGGCAGCCGGTGTGTTGCTGAGTTTCTTAGGATAAGCACAAGACATAACCTCATTTCCGCTGGCGCTTCCCATAGAAAAGGAAACGCCAGCGCCTTTTTTGGCGATTAAACAAAAAAATTGTAACTTTGGGAATTCAATGATCAACCGTTAATTACAAACCGTGATGAAAAAAATCGTTTCCATTCTTCTGCTGAATGTCATCCTCTCGGCAGGATTTCACGATGTGGCGGCACAGGATTTCACCAAGACCGACACGCTGCGTTTTGTGAACGCGCTGGACTTCCGCATGATCAACTATGCCTTTGAGAAGACACTCGATACACGCATCCCCCGCACACTCAAAGACAGCGTGCGGCAAACACTGTGGGAGCGTTCGCAATGCACCAGCGGCAAGGCCATCCGGTTTGCCACCAACTCCAAGGCGGTGGCTGTGCGCTACAATCTGCTCACCAACATGCACATGATGCATATGGCCGACACTGGCATCAAGGGGACCGACCTCTATATATGGGACGATGACACCAACAGCTGGCAGTTTGTGAACTGCAACCGGCCACGGCGCATCGACTCCCCCGTTAGGCCCCGCGAGGATTCCATCCAATGCAAGGTGTATGTGGACCGCCTGGATGGTGAGATGCACGAATACATGATTTATCTACCGCTGTACGATGGCGTGAGATGGATTGAAATAGGCGTGGACAGCACCGCACAAATCATCTGGCCAAAGCTTGACAACCCGCGCACCGATGCGAAAAAACTGGTGTTTTACGGCACAAGCATCCTGCAGGGCGGCTGCGCAACACGCCCCGGCATGGTGGCCACGAGCATCCTGCAGCGCAATTTAAACGTGGAGTGCGTCAATCTGGGCTTCAGCGGTGAGGGGAAAATGGATTTTTGCATGGCCCGCGCCATGGCCGGCATCCCCGATGTGGCGGCATACATTCTCGACCCCATACCTAACTGCACCAAGGACATGTGCGACACTGTGACCTATGATTTCGTCAACATTCTGCGCACCCTCCGTCCCGAAGTGCCCATCGTCATGGTGGAGGGCGAAATGTACAGCTACGCCAAGTACAGCAGTTTCTACGGCACCTATCTGCCAGAGAAAAACGCACAGTGGCGCAAGAACTATGAGCGCCTTATGCGCGACAATCCCAACAACCTTTACTACGTCACTTGCAAGAATCTTTATGGCCCTGACAACGAAGGTACGGTCGACGGCATCCACCTGACCGACATCGGCTTCTGGTGGTACGCCCAAAAACTGATGCCTGTGTTAGAGGCGGTGATGCGCGGGGTGGCGCCACCGACAGAGAACTAACCCCACCCGGCCAGGTGTCATGTTAATAACTTTTTTTGTTTCGCTGTCTCAAATTGAGTAATTTTACACTCTAAATCAGACAGCGAAACTTTAACATTCTCACTCTCACATAAAATGACACCATTCATCCATTTGCACGTACACAGCCAGTACTCGCTGCTCGACGGAGCGTCGCACATTGCCGACCTCGTCAACAAGGCTATCGACAACGGCATGCGAGGCATGGCGCTGACCGACCATGGCAACATGTATGGCATCAAAGAACTGCACGACTACTGCAACAAGATAAACAAGGGAAAGGTCGATGACGAGAAGTTCAAGCCTATCTTTGGATGCGAAGCCTATGTGGCCAACAACACCATGGACGACAAGTCGGACAAAAATGATCGAGGCCGCCACTTGATTTTGCTGGCCAAAAACTTCAATGGGTACAAAAACCTCATCAAGATAGTTTCCAAGGCCTGGACCCAGGGACTCTACTATCACCCGCGCACCGACCACGACACCCTGAAACGCTATCATGAAGACATCATTTGCTGTTCGGCATGCCTGGGCGGCGAGATACCGCAGCTCATCATGGCAGGACAGATTGAGAAGGCCCGCGAAGCAGTGAAGTGGTTCAAGGGTGTGTTCGGCGATGACTATTATCTGGAGTTGCAACGACACAAGGCCACTGTCCCGAATGCCAACCATGAAACCTATGAAAAGCAACAGATGGTGAACAAAGTGCTACTTGAATTCAGCAAAGAAATGGGAGTGAAAGTGATATGCACAAACGATTCCCATTTCACCAATGAAGAGGATGCCGATATGCACGAGCGCTTGGTGTGCCTGAACACCGGCCGCAAAATCAGCGACGTAGAAACGCCCGCCGAGGCCACCATCGACGGCAAGCCCAAGAGCCGCATGGCATATACCAAGCAAGAATGGTTCAAGACCCAAGAGGAAATGAACGAAGTGTTCGCCGATGTGCCCGAGGCTTTGGAAAACACGCAGGAGATTCTCAACAAGGTGGAAATCTACAGCATCGACCACAAGCCCATTCTACCCGATTTTCCCCTGCCCGATGGATTTACCAACGAGGACGAATACCTGCGTCACCTCACCTACGAGGGTGCCAAAAAGCGTTGGAAAGAACTGGACGAGGAACACAAGGAGCGTCTGGAATTCGAACTCGAAACCATCAAGACAATGGGATTTCCCGGATACTTCCTCATCGTTCAGGACTACATCAAAGCGGCACCGAAACTCGGCTGCTCGGTGGGACCCGGCCGTGGCTCGGCGGCAGGAAGCGCCGTGGCCTATTGCCTGGGTATCACAAACATAGACCCGCTGAAATATGATTTACTGTTTGAGCGTTTCCTCAATCCCGACCGCATCTCATTACCTGATATTGATGTGGACTTTGATGACGACGGCCGCGGGAAAGTATTGCAATATGTAACGCAGAAATACGGCGCCGAGAAGGTGGCGCACATCGTGACCTATGGCACCATGGCGGCCAAAATGGCCATCAAAGACATGGCTCGCGTGGAAGATCTGACGGTGGCCGAAAGCAACCGGCTGGCCAATTTCATCCCTTCGCGGCCTAATGACATGCCCAACAAAAAATCAATCTCTATCAAGAACTGCCTCGAAGCCTTCCCCAAGTTCCGCGAAGAACTTGACAACCCCGACCCCCGCGTAGGCGAGACAATACGTTATGCCGCAGCGCTCGAAGGCACTGTGAGAGGAACTGGCGTGCACGCCTGCGGTGTCATCATTGGCCGCGACGACATCACCGACTGGGTGCCTGTAAGCACCGCCGATGACAAAGAGACCGGTGGCCGCGTGGTGGTTACCCAGTACGAAGGCAGCGTCATCGAGTCAACAGGACTGATTAAGATGGACTTTCTGGGGCTGAAAAACCTGTCGATTATCAAGGATGCCCTTGATAATATCAAACTCACCCACGGCATTGAAATCGATATCGAAAACATCCCCATTGACGATAAGAAGACCTACCAACTCTATTGCGAAGGACGCACAAGCGGCACTTTCCAATTTGAATCGGCAGGCATGCAGAAATATCTTATCGAGCTACAACCAAGCTGTTTTGAGGACCTGATAGCCATGAACGCCCTTTACCGTCCGGGGCCCATGGATTACATTCCCTCGTTTATCCGTCGCAAGAAGGGTGAAGAGAAAATCACCTACGACCTGCCTTGCATGGAAAAATACCTGAAGGAAACCTACGGCATCACCGTGTACCAAGAGCAAGTCATGCTTCTGTCGAGGGAGATTGCCGACTTCACCAGGGGTCAAAGCGACACGCTACGCAAGGCCATGGGCAAAAAACAAATCGAAAAGATGAACCATCTGGAAGGGTTGTTCTACGAAGGCGGGGAGAAAAAAGGATACGAACACGAGACGCTACACAAGATATGGGAAGACTGGAAAAAGTTTGCCTCCTATGCTTTCAATAAATCACACGCCACATGTTATAGCTGGATAGCCTACCAAACCGCCTACCTCAAGGCCAACTATCCCAGTGAATACATGGCGGCGGTACTCAGCAGCAACCTCAATGCCGTGGACAAGCTCTCACTTTATATGGACGACTGCCGTGCCAGTGGCATCGAAGTGCTCGGACCCAACGTGAATGAAAGTTATAAATCGTTCAGCGCCAACAAGAAAGGGCAAATACGCTTTGGCCTGGCCGGTATCAAGGGCGTTGGCGGCAACGCGGTGGACGCCATTGTGAAAGAGAGGGAAGCCAACGGGCCGTTCAAGGATATTTTTGATTTCGTTGAGCGTGTCGACTTATCGGCCTGCAACAAAAAAGCCGTGGAATCAATGGCGCTGGCTGGGGCATTTGGCGACTTCAAGGAAATCCACCGCGAAGATTTCTTCGTGAAGAATTCCCGCGATGAAACATTCCTCGATATTTTAGTCAACTTCGGGCAACGTTACCAACGCAGCAAAGCCGATGCCCAGAATTCGCTCTTTGGAGGTATGCACGATATAGAGATAGCCACGCCCACCATCCCCACGGGTGAGCACTGGAGCGATATCGAACGACTGAACAAAGAAAGAGAACTCGTGGGTATGTATCTGAGCGCACACCCACTCGACCCCTACTTCATAGAGGTCAACTATGGCTGCAACACCCGTTTGGCCACCGCCAAAGACAAGAGTTTCCGCCTTAACGAAACACTCACTATGGCGGGAGTGGTGGTCGATTACCAAGAACGCACCGGCAAAAACAACAAACAGTTCGGCATCCTCAAGTTTGAAGACTACACCGGCAGTTTTGAAGTCACCTTGTTCGGCGAGCTGTATCTGGAGTTCAGCAAATTCGGCAAGCCTGGCACATTTATTTATGTGACTGGCTCCTACCAGAAATCAATGTATAACGACACCATCAGGTTCAACGTCGCCAAAATACAATTACTGGACCAACTCAAAGGACGGCTCACACACAACATCAGGATAACAATTCCCTCTGATGAGGTAAACAAGCTGGACTTCCTGCACGAGCACATAGGAACCAGCCAGGAAAACCGATGCGAACTATTCTTCTCTCTGCAAGACCCATCAAAAGACCAACAGGTGACTCTGCGTAGCCAAGACCAGATTTCAGTGACCCGCAAACTCATCAATGAACTGGAAGAGATGCAGATTCACTTCGAAATCAATGCCGATGTATAGAATTATGATTAACAAGGATCAGACAAAACGCAGTGCAGGATACATACAACGACTCATCGCCCAAGGCGAACACGAGCAACAGGATTTTAAATACCAAATCACTGATGCCAAAAAGATTGCACATTCTATCGCCGCCTTTGCCAATAATAGCGGCGGGCATTTGCTAATTGGCGTTAAAGACAATGGGAACATTGTGGGCGTTAGCAGTGATGAAGAAATCTACATGGTGGAACAGGCGGCTCAAATGTACTGTAAGCCAGAACAAAAGGTAAAATTCGACGTTTACCGCATTAACGGGAAGAATGTGGTGAAAGCCGACATTGCCGAGGCCGACGTGAAACCTGTAACAGCCCCCGATGGCAACAACAAGTGGCGGGTGTACTACCGCGTTGGCGATGAAAACATCCTGGCCAGCGATGTACATGCCCGGGTGCTGAGCAACCTCAGCCGGCGACACCAAGATCCCTCACCCGGCGAAACACTCAGTTACAGCGAGCACGAACAGCAGCTGCTGGAATACCTGCGCGACCACGGGGCGCTCACTGTGGAAGGGTACATGAAAATGGCACGCATCTCAAGATTAACGGCTGAGCAATCGGTCGTGGGCCTGTGTAGCATCAATGTGTTGACACTGCACTACCACGACGGCAAAATGACAATCTCACTGAAAAACTGAATTTTTCTTTTCTATTCAAGATAGGTTTAGTAATTTTGCAAATAGAAACCAACTACAAAAAATAGTAATCATAATTAAAAACAAGATGAAAAAAATTTTATTCCTAACTTTGGCCGCCGCTTTGGCTGTTAACGTGGCCTCTGCCGATGACAAAGTGGTGATTCCCGACAGCACGGGATTCAAATTCACCGATGTGAAAGTGGTTCCCCACACCGCAGTGAAAGACCAGAACAACTCAGGCACCTGCTGGTGCTATTCCACCAATTCCTTCTTTGAGAACGAAATCCTGCGCAAGACGGGCAAGGAAGTACACCTGAGCGAAGGCTTCGTGGTGCACCACTGCTATCTGGACAAAGCCGAGAAATACATCCGCATGGATGGCCGCATCAATTTTGCCGAGGGCGGTGCTTCCGAGGATGTTCCCTACGTGTGGAAGACCTACGGTATGGTTCCCAACGAGGTTTACACAGGCATGACCTATGGTGACAAGAAATTCGACACCAGCGAGCTCACCGATGCCCTGACCGGTTATGTGGGAGTCATCAACAAGAACCATCGCAAGAAACTCACCCCCGCTTGGAAAGATGGCCTGAACGGTCTGCTGGACGGCTTCATGGGGAAAATGCCCGAAACTTTTACCTACGAGGGCAAGACCTACACCCCGCAAAGTTACGCCGCATCCCTTCCCATCAACATGGATGACTACATCTCGATTTGCTCCTTCACCCATCATCCCTTCTATCAGCCCTTCATTCTCGAAGTAGCCGACAACTGGCTGTGGTCAAGCTATCAGAATGTGCCTATCGAAGAACTCACCGCAATCGTTTACAACGCCATCGAAAACGGCTACACCGTGGCCTGGGGTGCCGACGTGAGCGAAAAAGCATTCAAATGGCGCAAAGGTTATGCCATACTGCCCGTTGAGAAGGATGTGCCCGACCTGAAGGGCAGCGATATGGAACGCTGGACTCAGTTGAGCGACCGCGACAGGGAAACCGAGAAATGGGACATCAAGGGTCCGGTGGAAGAAATCAACGTAACGCAGGAGCTGCGCCAGCAGTGGTTCGACAACAAGGAGACCACCGATGACCACGGTATGGTGATTGTGGGTATTGCCAAGGACCAGGAAGGCAATAAATACTTCAAGGTGCAGAACAGCTGGGACACCAACCAGCTGTATCATGGATTCTTCTATGTGAGCGAAGCTTTCTTCAAGGGCAAGACCATGAACATCATGGTGAACAAAGCCGCTGTCCCCGCCAAGATTGCCAAGAAACTGGGCATCTGAACAGGTTGACCGATATACAACAGGAGATGACCGCTTCATTATGCAAGCGGTCATTTTTTTTTGTTTGTCTGCAGTTCAATGCGACGCCTGATGCTGCTGCACCACCGACACAAAGGACCGCCAATACTTTTCACACTTGCTCTCTCCCACTCCGCTGAGTTGTGCGAAGGCTTCCTTGGTCACGGGCTTCTTAGCGGCCATCTCACGCAAGGTGGTGTCATGGAACACAACATAAGGCGGCACACCGGAGGCCTTTGCTATGGCTTTGCGCATGTCACGCAAACGGTCAAAGAGCTCCTGGTCTGCATCCTCCCGGGGGCTGGGAAGCAGCGATGCCGACGGCTGAGGCTTTTCGCGCGAGGCACGCGCCGATGGTTTCTTGGCGATACGGCCGCGTTCCTGATGTTTGGAGAGCCACACCCCACGCTTTCCCCGCAGCACGTCCCAACCCATGGCGGTGATATGCAGGTGGTTGGAATTCTCATAAGAGACTTCTATGAGTCCCTGATGAAGCATTTGCAGCAAATAATCACGCCATTCCCAATAGCCCGCTTCATTCCCCTTCCCATAGGTAGGCAACCGGTCGTAGCCGGCCGCTATCACGTCGGTCTGGCGCGAGCCCGTCAGAATCTTCACCACCATAGATGCATCGGCTTTTTGCTCGGTGCGCGCAATGGCGCTCATGGCCTTCTGTGCAAGCAGGGTGCCGTCGATGCGTTCCTGCGGGACCGCTCCGTCGCAAACATCGCAGTTACCGCATTCATGGTCAAAGGGTTCGTTGAAATAGTTGATGAGCGTCTGGCGCCGGCATGTATAACCCTCGGCATATTCCTGCATGCGACGCAACTTGTCCATGTTCACCCCCGCTTGCCCCGAATTTTCAGCGAAACTTGTAAGCGCTTTCACATCACTGTAACTGTAAAGCATCAATGCATCGGCCGGCGCCCCATCGCGTCCCGCACGTCCTATTTCCTGATAATAGTTTTCGATGCTTTTAGGCATATTATAGTGTATCACAAAGCGCACGTTGCTTTTGTCAATTCCCATCCCGAAAGCAATGGTGGCGCACACCACCCGCAGGTCATCGTTGACGAAATCCCGCTGGATTTGGTGTTTTTCACCTGCCGGGATGCCGGCGTGGAAGGCACCGGCGTCGATACCGTAGCTTTGCAACGATTTGGCCATCTCTTCCGCGTCACGACGGCGCATGCAATACACGATGCCGCTGTCTCGGGGATGCTCATCGGCAATAAAACTGACGATTCGTTTCAATTTGTCCGCACCGGTTTTATATATTTCCACACTTAAATGAATGTTTGGCCTGTCGAATGAGGCTATGAACATTCCGGCATTCTGAATGCACAGTTGCTTCACGATATCCAGGCGGGTCAGACGGTCGGCAGTGGCGGTAAGTGCCATTATGGGCACATGCGGATAGTATCGCTTAAGCACACTCAACTGTGTGTACTCAGGACGGAAATCATGGCCCCATTGGGAAATGCAGTGGGCCTCGTCGATGGCAATCAGATTAACCTTGATGCGTGAAGACCAGTTGTCAATCTCAGCCACCAGTTTCTCGGGTGAAATATACAACAGCGACACCTTGCCCTGAAGCATCAGTTCCATAGTGGCGCGGTTATCGGCTTCAGAACACTCGCTGTTCAGAACCCGCGCATTGATTTCATCGGGAAGCGCACGCACTTGGTCAAACATCAGCGCCAGCAGCGGCGACACCACCAAAGTGCAGCCTTTGCCTTGCTCCATTCCCATGATGCCTGGAATTTGATAACACAGCGACTTGCCGCCACCGGTGGGCATAAGCACCAGCGCGTCATTACCCGCCATCACATGACTGATTACCTCCCACTGCTGGGGACGGAAGTTATCATAGCCAAAATGTCGTTTCAACAAGCTCTTCGCGTAGGCGAATTGTGTGGTTTCCATCAATCCTGTCAGAATGCGTTGTCCTCCCCTCGGAAGGCATTGATAATGGTCAAAAAAATGATTTTCATGTCAAACATGAAATTCCAGTTCTCAGCATAATACACGTCACACTCCACACGCTTCTCCATCTGCTCAAGTTTCTCGGTCTGGCCACGGTAGCCTCTCACCTGCGCCCATCCGGTGATACCGGGTTTGATGGTGTGGCGCAGCATGTACTTTTCTATAAGTTCGCTGTACATCTGGGTTTGGGCCACCATGTGCGGTCTCGGCCCCACTATCGACATTTCGCCCTTGAGCACATTGAAAAACTGTGGCAACTCATCGATGCTGGTGTGGCGCAGAAAGTTGCCGAATTTGGTCTTGCGCGGGTCATCCTTGCTCGCCTGCAGAGTGTCGCTCAAGGAATTCACCCGCATGGTCCTGAATTTGTAGCAATTGAACTCGCGGCCGCGGTATCCGGTGCGCTTCTGCACGAAAAACACGGGGCCGGGCGACGACAACTTGATGCCTATGGCCACCGGGATAAGAATCAGCGGTGACAAGACAAGTAAGATGCAGGAAATGAGCAAGTCGAAACTTCGCTTGATAAAGCGATTGATGGGATTCTTGAGCGGAGACGGGTGAACCGACATCACAGGCACCTCCCCCACCGTATGGAGCTCGAATTGACGGGTCACAGTGCGGCCGAACTGAGGCACATAGTAAAAGTCGACGGCGCAGTTGTCGGCAATGCGAATCATGCGCGACACCACTTGGTTCTCATCATCAGGCACAGTGCAGTACATCTCGTCCACCTCATTATTGCGCATAAACGAGTCCACGTCGTTAAGAGTGCCTTTATAGCCGGCCACAGTGCGCATTTTGGGATTGTTGTCGAAAAAGCCCACGATACGGTAGCCATAGCCCAGGTCGGATTTCATCTCATTGAGCAGTCTGATGCCCACCGTGCCACCGCCTATCACCACAACGCGTTTGAAATTGAAACCACGCGTGCGATACAGTTTCAGCACTTTGCGTGACAATATCCACCAGGTGCCAAGGGCTATGTAAAGCAGCACATAAAAACCAACCAGAATGCGCCACGACATGCCGTCGGCATCCAGCAACACTGCCAACGAAAGATATAAACCGACATGCACACAAACCGACTTCAGCGCCGTGAGCATCACTTTATCGGCATAGACAACGCGCTGCTGGTGGATGTCAGAAAAGAGATAAATTACAACAATATAGGCCGTGTTAATCGCCAGCCACGACGGTTTAGAAAAGAACACATCATTGCTGTTGACAAAGGGAAGCAATTGCAACAGAAAGAACACTCCATTGAGTGTCAACAGATCAACCAGACTAAAAAGCCAGCGTATGAAATGCCCGTATCTGCCTTTTGATTTCACAACTACTTCTTCATGGAAAGCGTTACACAAGACAATGAGTTATTGAGCCGTTTATGGCCCTATAACCCGTTGTCAACATTTTCTATCAGGCCTAGTGCTCGTCGATGATCTTGATTTTTTGTTCAAGCAAGCTAATCTCGTTTTTCAGAGACTCAATCTTTCGTTCCATCTCCTTCACGAGGGAATCACCCGCTTTTGACTTTGAGTTGAAAAATCCCATGTTGTTCTCATAGGTCTTCAGTTCCGCGCAACGCTGCTCATAAGTGCGCATCAGGCGCTCACGCTCGTGCGACATCCTGTCTTCGCTGCTTTGCGCGATAGTTGACTCAAAGTTCGACAGTTGGGCCCGGGTGCCCCTCATATCCAGCACCTCGAAAGCCTTATCTATCAACTCGCGGTATTCGTTGTAGATTTTGTCCTTTTCTTTGTAGGGCACATGGCCTATCGATTGCCATTTTCCCATCAGGTCACGCACCTCCTGGGCAGCGTTCTCGTGCTCCTCTTCTCCTTCCAGAATCAACCGCAGTTGACTAATCACCTCCTTCTTGGCCTTGAGGTTGTCGTGCTCCACCGCATGCACATTGGTGTTCTGTTTCTTTTTCTGCTCAAAGAAATAATCACAGGCGCCGATAAAGCGTTTCCACACGGTATCGCTGTGTTTTTTCACTACCGGACCTATCGTCTTCCATTCTTTTTGCAGAGCCACCAGAGCATCGGTCGTTTTTTTCCAGTCGGTGCTTTCTTTCAAAGCCTCGGCCTTCTCGCACAATTCATATTTCTTGGCCAGATTGGCAGCCAGAGTCTCTTTCATCTGCTTGAAGAACTCGGCCTTTTTACTGAAGAACTCATCGCAAGACTTGCGGAAGCGGGTGAACAAAGCGGTATTGACCTTGCGGGAGGCAAAGCCCAGTTTCTTCCACTCAGCCTGCATCTCGATGATTTTCTTGGTCGCTTCTTCCCATTGGGCATAAGTCGTCAGGCCCTCGGTGCTCACCTGCTCTATCTGCTCGCAAAGCGCCGTCTTGGCTTCGGCGTTTTCTTTTTCTTTTGACTTGCGCTCCTCAAAGTAGGCCTGGTGTTTCTTATTGATTACCGCCGATGCGGCTTTGAAACGCGCCCACAAATCTTCTCGCAGTTCTTTGGCCACAGGACCGATCTCACGCCACTTGTTGTGCATCTCCTGCAGTTTCTTGAAGGCCGTCACCACATCATTCTCCTCATCGAGCGCTTCGGCATCCGCACAGAGTTGCTGCTTGGCCTCCAGATTCTTACGGAAGTCATAATCCCGCAGTTCCTTGTTGATTTTCAGCAAGTCATAGAATTTTTCGGTCACCATCTGGAAAGATTTCCACACTTCGGTTTCACTGGTGGCGGGAACGGGGCCGACCTCTTTGAAGTCTTGCTGCAGTTGCTTAACTTTGTTGTACTGGCGGTTGATATTGTCAGGATCGTCGGTTATCGCTTCTATCTGGGCGATTATCTCTTTCTTTTTCTTGAGATTGTCCACTTTTACAGCCTCCTGAGCGGCATTGTACTCCGCTTTTTTCTCCTTGATAACATTCAGGAGGTCTTTGAGTTGTTCCTCGGTGGCGTCAACTTTTGCGGCAAAGGCCGACTCATCGCCGCCATTCTGCAGGAATTCCTCTTTCTCTTTTGCAATCTCATCGCGTCTGATGGCAAAGAACGCAGCCTTGATGTTGTTCACATCGTCTTTAACCGTTTCCACCGGTTGTTCCGACAACTGTTGCAGCAGGGCCACCAGTTCAGTCTTTGACTTGCCGGTCAGGTCCATCGCCTTGTCGGCGGCCGGTTCAGCCGCTTGGGGGGACGGGGTGGCGTCGGTTAGAGCCTCGGACACTTCAGCAGAGCGTGCCTCGGCCTCCGGTTCAACGGGTGCTTCAGGGGCAGTCGCCACATCGTCTACTGCCGAGGGTTCTTCGGTAGCAACAACGTTTTCATTCTCGTTCTTTTCAAGTTGTTCCTGTGCAGGAGCAACGTTCTCAGTTGCATCTTTCTCAATGTTTTGCATCGATTCAGACAATTCACGCGATTCCATATTACATTCATTTTGTAGGGCTGCATTGCCCTCGTTCAACATTTATCCCCAAAATTAGTCACATTTTCTTATAAAAAAAAATTTAATTATTGTTTTTTGAAAAAAACAAGTGAAAATACGCAAAATTATATCTGCGGTGTGTTCCGGTTACAGTTAATCCCGCCTTATCGGGCGGGATTATCCGTAGTGTCAAACCAAACTCTGGCGGGACTATTCCACGATGGTTGCTTTCACGATTTTCACATCTTCCACAGGACGGTCCTGGGGGCCGGTGGCCACATTCTGGATTTTATCCACCACGTCAAGTCCCTCGGTCACCTCGCCGAACACCGTGTATTGGTTATCCAGATGCGGTGTTCCGCCTACAGTGGTGTAGGCTGTGATTTGTTCCTGGGTCATGGCGGGGGCATCTGTGGCGGCATACTTCGCCTCCATCTGGTCCACCAATTCCTGCTGCAGGCGGTTCAAGCCGGCTTGGTCACCGCTGCGCTGCATGGCTATGATGGTGTCGCGATGCTGCATGGCCAGTTCACGGAAAATATTTTGTTTGGCCATGTCGGCCATGCGTTGTTCAAATTGTTTCAACCCCGCCTCATCATACACGTTGCCAGTCACGATGTAGAACTGGCTACCGCTGCTGCGGCGCTGAGGATTCACTTGGTCGGCAGTGCGGGCTGCGGCCAAGGCCCCTTTCTTATGGAAATACTTCGGATACACAAACTCGGCGGGGATGGTGTAACCCGGGTCTCCCTCACCCAACATTTCGCCTGATGCGGCCGTCTTTGATTTCGGGTCCCCCGTTTGAATCATGAAATTCTTGATGACGCGGTGCCAGAGGACTCCGTCGTAGAAACCATCTTTCACCAGTTTTACAAAGTTGTCACGGTGTTGCGGTGTTTCATTATAAAGGGCTACCACAATATCGCCCATCGATGTCTCTAATTTAACCTTAATCATGTCGTCAGTGGTCTTGCTCTGCCCGGCGCCCTCGACTGCAAAGACGAAGCCGACGATAAGCAATAGTGATGTTAAAACAATCTTATGCATAGTGTGAATAATAGTTACGTGATGAAATTAGTGGATGGCATTAGATACCTATCGGGTAAAGTCGCTTGTAGATGCGTCTGAAGTTATCATCGCTGGAGCTGAGCTCCGCTGCCCGTTCTTTGTAGTCGGCCCCATAGAGCGAAGCAGCTAAATCGGCCAAATACACATGCTCACGGTCTTTCAAAATTGCTGCTTTCACCAGCAGGTCGATAGAAGTGCTGTACTTTTCGGCATCAATGGCATGCAAATAGCGGGCGGTGCTCACCACATACTGTCCGGTACGGTCCACACTGATGATATTCTCCACCAATTCTGGCATGATGTCATCAGCATCATTAATATGATTGGCAATATACTCATAGGTCGTCAAGCCATCCGGATCTTTTTCCAGCTTAGTTTTCAATGATTTGTCCATATTGCGTCAGTAATTGATTGTTTTATTGTGCGAAATTACATCTTTTTTGTTTAGTGGCAAAACAATGAGCAAAATTACCTACTTGGCCAGCGACATATTCAGACTGATGCCGTAATTACTGTTGGTGGTGGGATAAGCAGTGGTCGATACCAACGGCGTATTCATCTGGAAATCGGCATAGGCGCCTAACGTCACACGTTTGCTGAACACATAGTTGGCCGTGAAATTAAAACTCCAGACCCGGGTGCCATTGGTGGCCTGGGCGGTATTGTTCTCAATCTTACGAATCAGCGCATTATTGTTACTCATCTGAATATTCAGGTTCAGTGTCAGGTCATTGTTCACATTTTGCTGCTTGCGTTTGATTTTCAGCACTTGGTTGAAATTAGCAATCTTATAACTTGCGCCCATCGTGAATGCCCTGTTGTTGGTTTCCATCACCTGACCCGCCGAGGAATTCAGCGTGAGCGTGCGCGCATCACGGTATTCCAGATTAATGGTCATGCCGTTTTTAAGTGTCGCATTCAAACCTATAAGCGGAGCGAATTTCTCGGTGATGGTTACCGACGATATGTTGTAAGGCGAAGAAGGTATGGCGTTGCCCGTGAGTTGATCTTGGGTGAATCCCAGGCCTCCGCCTATGGTCACCCAGTCGCTGTAGCTGCTGAACGAACCCACTTGGTATGTGCATTGATAGGCATGGGTGAGCGTGAAACTCTTGAAAATCTTCTGGATGGCCGGTATTTTCGACAGTCCGTCGTAAGTCACACGCCAGTTGGGCAGGATTTCACTGAGTGCCGGGAAAGGATTTAATGTCACCTTCTTGGCGTCTTTGCCTGAGTAAGCCGCCATAAAGGCAGGAATCAGCACGTCGCTCGACGAGGTGTTAACCACACCGTTGTCTTCGCTGTACTCATTGCCAGCCATCACCGTTCCCGACAAAAAGCCTCGGTCAGGATAAGTGGTCCCCACATACTGGCTTTGCAAGCGGCCGGCCACAATCGGAATATTATTCAAGAATTCATCAAAGACATTGCTATGATAATCGTCATCGGCCGAGGTAGAGCCCAAGGCTGTAGCCAGAGCGATATGCGTCTTGGTATAGCTGCCGCTGTAGATGGTTCTGGGATCGGCATACATGAACTGAATCTGGTTGGTACGGTTATCGGTGCGGTTGCCAGTCAATGTGATTTTCAATCCGTTGATGGGCTCCAACTGCACTTCGGCATTGAACTCGTTGGTCTTGCTGAACAAGGCCGGCGAGGTCTGCGACTCATCACCAAGCAGCCATCCATTGCGCTTGGCCTTTTCAAGATAGGATTCATCGGTAAAGCCGAATGCAAAATCCAGACCCGGCGCCATCACATCATAATGGTTGTTTTGACCAAAGATGTCACCCACATCGGGCACAAACTGGGGTATCGACAACGATCTTGTGTAGCGCCAACGCACACTCACATTGCGCACGCTCATGGCCAGACGCGTCACGTATTGGGCGGCTTCGGTGAAGAAATTCTTCTTTTCCGAAGCTTTCACTTCGCTGATTGTAAACTTCAAATTCTCATTGCCGGTGGTCTTCACCACAATGGTGTTGTTGTCCTTGATGTCATAATCCACGGCAAAGGGCTTGTCGTTGACCGTAGCGGCCTCCACCTTCACTTTCTTCACATTCATCTTGTGCTCGATTACGGTGGCCGAATCGGGGTTCAATTTGATAGTGCGTTGGAATTTCTTAGGTTTGTCCTTCTTCATCGGCTGTGAGCGTTGGCGGTCTCTTCCCGAGAAACGGTCGTTCACTTTCTTGAAATACGGAACCTTGCTATATAATTGCTCTAGATTAAATCGGGTATCCACATTGAAGGCGGCCTGATTGCCTATGGTGTTGCCAGTGGTGATGTCATCCATTGTAGTGCCTCGGTTCCACTGATAGGTCGCATTGTAGGTGGCAGAAGCCGTAATCCAGCTCAGTATGGGTATCGTGCTGAAAGGTGCTTTATAACTCGCGGTGAAAGTCTGGTTGTAAGCCCACGGGGTGCCGAGGTCTTTTATCGACTGCCACACGCTGTCGCGCCAATCACGGTAGGCATCGGGGAAGAGTTTTTTATTCACCTGCCCTATCGGCTCCAGAATATGGGCCGTCGTGTTGCTGTTGAACCGAGAGCGATTTGGTGAAGTTCCAAGAGAGGGAGAATTGGCGATCCCACAGGAAATTCTTGCTCACCGACACAGGGAGTTCCACGTCAATTCCGGCCTCATTGCGGCTCTGCTGCTCGTAATAGTAGCGGGAGATATTGGTACTGAATGCAATATTGGTGGGCAGCCAGCGGAATTCCCAGTCATGCAGCCACTTCATGCTCTTGTTCTTCTCATCGATAAAATAGCTGAACGGCTTAAACGGCTTGATATATGGCGACCAACTGTATTGAAGAGCGCCTCGGTAGTCGTTGGTGTTTTCGTATATATTCTCGGGGTCGTGGAAACGCTGCTTGTTGAACGAATAGCTAAACACGAAGTTGGCAGGGTCCCAAGGCATGGGGTTCTTGCTCTTGATATCGAATTTCAGGCCGCTGACGCTGAAACTACTGATTGTGGTCTGCGTGACGGCATAATTACTTATGGAGTCGCGTTGTGCGTCAGAGGCACAGGCATCAAGCGCATCCTGCAACTCAATATCCTGATCCAGCGGATTGTACTTCGGCGTAGTCTTTTCGTTGCTGTAACTATAGTATATGGGGGCGTGCAGTTTCACCTTTTCGGGCAAGAACCTACCCAAGTCGGATTGCACCGCCACATTGTATTGGTCGTAATTATCAAGGCGGCGGCTGGTTAAACCTTGGTCCACCGAACCAAAGCCATCGGTTTCCTTGTGCCAACCCACGTTCACAGTGGCGATATCACTCATGGTGAGCGTAGCGCTGGCTTTGGCTGCCCATCCGCCTTTGTTGTCAAAGTCGGTGACACGCAACTCATCCACCCACACCACGCAACTCTTAGTCACGGAGCTATTGTTTCGCACACCCACCAAGATGACCCTCACATCGCCTAAAGATGGATTACCTATTACATATACTTTGTTATTTGGATGGTTATCGTCCACATCGGCATAGCGCGAGGAATAACCCACACCCGACACTCCGGCCATCTTATCGGCATTGCGGTGTTTTTTAGCCGTGGTCAACACGTCTAAATCCAAATCAAGCATATTCTCTTCGGGCCACACAATCAAGCGGTCGCTGCTGCTGTTGGTGCTGTAACGGCCGGGAGGGGTGACACGCAACGGTATTTCATACTCGTAATAGTTATTCTTCACATCCGAACCCAGGCGGATGAACATCGACACGTCTCCATTGCCCAGATGTGAAGCGTTGTCAACAGTGGCCTCGTTATGGACAAACATCTGCAGGCGCTTGTAGGTGCGCAAATCCAGACTGGTGTTCCGATAGATTCCGCGAGCGTCACCCGCCTGCAGGTCATCAACCTTAAGTTGCATGGACTGTTCATTAAGCTGGGTGATTTGCGATTGGCCTGAATCGATGATTCTGGTCACTCCGGGGGGCAGCACATAGTTCACCGGTTCACGCGAGGCGTTTTCCTCTATGTTCACCGTGTTCACATTGATTGTGCCGCCTGCAGGCTGATCACCGCGCAGATTCAGGTTGTAATCGTAGTTGCGCCACTCTCCCCTCACGAGTTCCAAGCTGGCAAACCTCAGGTGGGTGGTTTCTTTGAAACCCGTCATGAACATGCGCATGAAGCGAATGGTGGAAAAATCGGTGATGGAACCCACTTTTTTCTCATAACTCTTGATGGGAATTGTAAACTGGTACCATGTGGCCGTCTGTGTTTCGCCATTGCGGGTATGTACGCTTGCCACCTGCTTGTCGGTGATGAAGTTGGAGCCGACTACCAATGAATCGGGATGGATGGCGATATGATACTGGAAATAGCGTTCATATTCATTCAGGGTGTTGTCCTGGTTGATATCCTCCACATCTGGAACTGAGCGAGAACTTTGATACATGTTGTCGCCCGCATCGTCTTGCGAAAGGGAGTTGCCCTCGGTGCCGTTGTAATGCTTGTATCGCTCCAGAATGCTCAACCGTTGCTCGTCGTAGTCATAACCACGGTAGAAGTGGTAATTATCCTGAGCGGGGTCGTTGAGCGGTGAGAATTGATCGTTTTCCATCGCGGCTATGGTGGCGGGCGGAAGGGTGCTGCGCAGTTGGTTCACAAACGTGCTGTATGTTTCATAGGTCTTTTCTTCTTCGGTGCTTAGTCCGTCAAGACCCACATCTTGAAGCACGCGGGAGCCACTGGTGTTGTCAAAGGCATAGGAGAGCGATGTCTCGGTCGTGACCTTGCCCCACACCGTGTAGCGGATATAGGTGGTGTCACCGTTGATGGGCAGACCGTTTTCATAACTTTTGAGACCGTCTTTGAGCACATCCTCACTCACCTCTCCCAGATTGAAATAAAGCTGGCCGCCGTCGCGGTTGGGGTTGGTTTCGTCCATAAACGGGTCAAGCATCCAGAACTGGATGTACTCGATGTTGGATTGCTCAAAGTTGGTGTTGTCCAGTTTTCTCATGATACCGCCCCACCGACGCTCCGGATTGAGCAGATAACCGTCCGGGTCAATGTTGGTGGCATCAAGGTTAAACGGGCCACGTTCTTTGGGATAGAATGAGAGGTTGAGCGTCTGCACGGTGGAAGACTCGCCATAGTTGAGTTCGCGTCCGGGAAACACCTCGCTATAGTTCACCTCACGCACATAAGGATTCGACAACTGGTCCAAATCATTCTTGATATATCCCGGTGCATAACTGCTGTTACGCTGAGTGAACAAACGGTCAATATAGTACCACGACAGGAGGGCGCGGTTTTTACCATAATCGATATTACCACTTAGGTCAGCCTCGGAAAACATTCCCGACGGCGTGCTGGCCAAAAACCAACTGTAGGGTGACCTGAGGTCAATGCCTGACTGAGTGGACTCGAAATCATCGATGTAACTGCTGCCCGCATTAGAGCCGCTGTTGGCGCTATGGGGAAGAAGTTGGGCATATTCGCCCTTGACGGTGAGTGTGGAGGGGGCAACGGCGTTGACCGTGGGGATTTTATTAAGCAGATTGGTAAGCCACATGAACTTGGTGTTGTAGTTCATGTTGACGCCCCAGATAGTGTTCTTCACCAATTCGTTGCCGATCGACACTTTTTCAGTAATCGCCTTTTCACCAAAGTGCATGATGGTTCCGCCCACATGGAAATTCTTGTTGAAGGCATAGTCCAGGTCAAGTCCCAGCAGGGTTTTGCGCTGCATGCTGAACGTGGACTGGTTTTCCAACGACACACTGATATTGGTGCCTGCGTCAATAATGCTCTGGTTGGTTATCGTGACCGTACCCATGTTGTAGTCCACGGTGTAGTCGCTGTTTTCGGTCAGGGTGACTCCGCCGGCCTGCACCACCACCGAACCTCGCGCCACATTCATGGCGTTGAGACGTATCACGTTGCCACCTGCGGATCCCTGGTACTCGCCTTCGAGCACAAATTTGTTTTTGTCCTGATACTGTTGCGCCACCGTCAATGTGCTGTCATACAGTTCTTGGTAGATGTATTTGTCGGCAATGGCATCGTTGTTGAACTTTCCACGCAGATGCTCACCAAAGGGTTCCACCACTGGGAAGATAATCTTGCCGTTGACGCTGTTGACAGTGTAACCCTCAATGTAGTCGAAGCGGCCGTCGATGTTGCTTTCTTGGTTGGCGTCCAGTCGGTCGAGGTTCATCACTTGCAACAGGGGCACACCGCTGATGTTTCCTTCGGGGATATAGGTGAGTTCTGTGCCGGTGGTGTCGCTCAGGTATTTGATATTCATTTTGAATTTCACATTCGAGATGTTGTAGGCTCCCAGCGAATAGACGTTTTTCATCGCCAGGTCCCACATCGGCATCGAGGGCGAAGCCGTGGTACCCTTCAGCATCTTCACGTAAAGCGACTGATCGGTGTTGGAAATATCACCCGAGAATTCGCCCACCTGATAGGTATTTCCTCCATAGGTGTACTCATAGGCCACGGCCAGCACTTCATCGCTTGCCAGGCCTGTTTTGAGTTGGATATATCCCAGGCTGCTGTTAAGTGAATATTCTGATGAGGAAAGCAGGCGGGCGCTCTCAATCTTTTCGTAGTCTTTGCCGCCTTCAAAGCCGTAAGCCTGCAAGGGTATAAACGACGTAGCCACTTGGCTGATATAGCGGGCATCAGGATAATCGGTCTTGATTTCTGACAGCAGGCTATTGCTGTTGTTGCTGGGATTGGATGTGCCGGTAGCGGTCCAGTGGGGATTGGCAAGACGCTCGGATTCGCCCAGATCCATGAAGCCCATAATGTTACGGCTCTGGTTGAAATTACCACGTTTATTGGTAATCCACACCTCGATGCGGGTCACTTGCAAGCCCGATGAAACGAGCGGAAGTCTGGAGCACCACTGGTCGTAATGGTCACGGAAGAAATGGCCCAGAAAGAAGTTCTTGTTTTGTTCGTATTTGTCGGCGGTGATATAGAAATCGGTCGTTTGTGCGCCGCCCTTGGAACTCACGCTTTGCGTTTGGCTGTTTTGTTGCGAAACCAGAGCCGTGGCCGTGAGTTTGCCAAACTGTAGTTTGGTTTTGATACCAAACAGGGCCGAACTACCTTTGATTAATTCCGAACCCGTGGTCATGCTCACGTTACCGGCCTCGATATTCTTGATGATTTCGTCTTCTTTTCCATCGTAAGCCAACTTGAGATTCTTGTTGTCAAACTCAAACGTTGCATCGGTGTTGTAGGTCATGTTGAATTTCATCTTATCACCTACAGTGGCCGTTACATTGGCCTGGATTTTGTTCTCAAAATCAAAATAGGTTTGCCTGCGGGCCGCCACGCTGAGCGCCGGGTTGTCGGTCTTGTTGCTCTTCACACCCATATTGATTTTCACCGAACCGCTGGTCTTCAACTGCACGCCGCCTGGTCCAAAGATCTTATCCAAGGGCCCCAGGCCGAATTGCATATCAAGGAAATTGAAGGGGTTTTTGGCTTTTTCCTCGGCCGTTTCAGCGTTTTTCTGGCGGTAATATTCCTGCATGGATTGCCGCAGCACCATGTTGTTGTATTCGCTCGACGACAGGATGAAAGGCGTCACAATATCGTAATCACCCAGGCGGGTGTGTATCACATAACACCCGGTCTCGGGGTCATATTCGGCCTCGGTGGTGATGTTGCTGGGCGTGCGCAGGTCGCCGGGATACTCCCCTACTCCCTGTATATCCTCATAACTTCCTGGCACAGTGGGACGCACGTTGTACTGGAGGTTGAAACTGTCGGCGGGATTCACATTCCGTTGCGGCGCGGGGATGGCGGAAGCGGGAGGTGGAGGCGGCGGATTCAATGTGCTGGTTACATATTGCGCCAAAGCCGACTCATGCCCGAGCCAGCTCCCTACAGCAATCATGAAGATTGCGCTGAGTATTATCTTTATATTAATATTATGTGGTTCCAATCTAATTTCAGCTCTTAATATCGCGTAGCGACAACTTGACGGCCTCTTCCACCGTGACGGCGGGATTCTTGTCAAACAATCGCTTCAGGACCTTTTGCGACGCCTGCTGGCTAAAGCCGAGCATCACCAGAGCGGCTAGGGCTTCGTCAAACACTTCGGCGTTGGTCATCAGTCCTGTTTCCTTTAATAACGTATCACCTGTGGATTTTATTTTATCTTTGAGGTCAACTATTATTCGTTGGGCGGTTTTTGCCCCGACTCCTTTCACTCCTTTCAGCATCGACACATTGCCACTGGCAATCACTTGCGGAAAGTCTTCAGGTTTGATGGCCGAGAGAATCATGCGCGCCGTGTTAGGTCCCACACCGCTCACACTGATGAGCAAGAGAAAGTCCTCGCGTTCCAGCTTAGTGGAGAAAGCGTAAAGCAGGTGTGCGTCTTCTCTGATAGCCTCATGGACAAATAATTGCGTTGTCTCTCCCTGAGGCAGTTTTACCAATGTATCATAGGTTGACAACGATATGTTCATCATATAGCCAATGCCGTGGTTATCCATCACGGCATTGGTGGGTGTCAGTTCAACAATCTGTCCTTTGATATAGTCTAGCATTTTTAGCGTGTTATATTACATGTAAGCAAGAATGATAGCGATAATCGCGCTTGCATCGGCAACATTCACGACTCCATCGTTGTTCACATCAGCGCGGGCTCTGATGTCGTCAGAGAAACCCTCTCCACCTGTAAGTATATACCGCACCACTGCGTTGGCGTCGGCCACAGTGACCACATCATCGCAGTTCACATCGCCCGGAAGGGCTGCGAAATGCGACGTGACATACTTCAGGCCGGCAAGTGCATCCAGCTTTCCACTCCCCCAGCGCTCGGGGTTGCCGCTGGTGACCCAATAATCGCGGCGGCTCGTTTGCGCCAGAACCTGGCGCACATCGCCCGGTGTCATGTCGGGCGCGGCTTCAAGCCACATAGCCACTGCACCGGCCACCACCGGCGTAGACATTGAGGTGCCTCGATAGTATGTGTAGGGATAGCGCTCGCCATCGGCGGTTTCCACCCACGGCGCCAATAGGTTTTGATTCGACATCATCAAGGTGTCGTAACGGTTGACCGACGACACCACCGCCAATCCGGGGGCTGTTACGTCGGGGCGGCTGATACCACGCAGGTCGGGGCCATAGCTTGACCAGGGCGCTATCTGCTGCAAAACCGATTTGAAGGTGACAATTTCACCTGTGCATGTAAGCATTGTGTCCTTGGCGGCATAAGCACCCACCGAAATGGTGTTGTCGCCCGTGGCCAAATCACTGATTGAATGGCCGCTGTCACCATTTTCATATCCGGCCAGTCCTTTGCTTTGGAAGCAATTATAGTCTCCAGTCCATCCGGTGAAGACGGTGGGCGTGGCGCTAGTCAGTTGTAATGCGATAGCGTATTGCGATGAAAGGGCCTGCATGTCAAAATCCCAATAAGAATGATAGCGTCCATTTGATTCCAGGGTGTGCACCGCCCGCATCCAGCCTGAGTAACACTTACCCAGCGTCGTATCGTTACCGCTATCAAGCGACCACACGCTGTCGCTTGGCACCGAAGAAAGATAAGGCGAGGTGTAAAGGTTCTGCCCTGTCTTGATGTCGATTATCGCTATCCGGGCCTCGTGAGGAGAGGGGCCGTCGCTCCACACACTCATTTCGCCCACCTGGTGATTGCCGCCCCACTTATTGCGGAGCAGGGTGCGAACAGTGTCGCCGTCATTCTGCGCTTGGCCGGTGAAAAACACCTGTTGCCCGCCATCGTTACCCGCCGAAAGCACGATGATGCGTCCCGGCCCAGCCAGAGAATCAAGCACCTGGCACAACCATGACGAGCCGTCATGCGGGCCATAACTGTCGCCCAGGCTCATATTGATGACGCACGGTTTCCCATGGCGCAGCGCGTAGTCCATGATGTAGCGGGCGCTGTGGGCCACGTTGATGTCGGTTAGTGATGTGTCACGCATGCCGCATGCCACAATTTCGGCTTCGGGGGCCATGCCCCACAAGCCGTTACCCTGGTAGCTGCCGGCGGCGGTGCCCGTGGTATGGGTGCCATGCGACAGCGAGGGCTCGTCGGTTGTCAAAGCGGCAATTTCTTCCACCGTTTCATAACAACGGCCCGGCAGCGTGTCGCCATCGATCACCGGAACGGTCCCGGAAGAAGCATCCGGCAAATACACGGCGCAAATGCGGCTATGTCCCGCGCTGTCCCGGAAATTAATGTGGTTGAAATCAAATCCGCTGTCAATCATGCCAATCACCACACCTCGGCCCGTGCGGGGAAGCACCGACCCGTCGCCTTGGTGCACTTGGTCCACATACGACACCCGACGTGCGCTGTCGTTGGTGAGTGTGAGCGTCCGAGCCAATGCCACACTTTTCAGGTGTGGGAGTTTCAACAACGTTTCCATCTTGGCCCTTGGCACAGTTACCGTGATGAATTTCCCAAAATGTCCGTTGACGTAGGCTCCTATTGCCCGTAGCGAGTCAACGGCTTGTTGCGCATCCACTTCCAGAGTGGCCTGTATCATCGGGGGTGAGGCTGTGACGACGGGGCGCATAGCGGGCATTGGGGCGAGCGCCATCCTGGACCATGCGTCCACAAGCACCTGCCCTGCGGCAGTCAACATAGCAGTTACCACAACCAGTAATACAAACACGAGCCTTTTCATCGCCACAAAGATAAATAAAAAAATGATGTGGCATGACATTCGCCACATCATTTTTATTCTGTGATAGCGGATTAGCGATTTTCGCGCTTCGCCCTATCAGTTTCCGGAAATCATGTTATTGATACTGTTGAGCAAGTCCACTGCCACTTCCTGTGTGCGTACATACTCAGGCAATTTATCGAAAGCGGCTTTGGCCTTTTGAGCGTAATCAAGGCGGGTCGCCACGTCGGTTGCCGAGCTGGCCAAGCGATAATTGAGTACGGCTAATTGGAATTTTGAGTTGTCGTTGGCTATGTCTTTGTCAACCAGTTGTTGATAGATTTTGACGGCGTCCTCAGTCCTGTGCGATACTTGATAGGCACGGGCCAGACCCTCCATCAAATCAGCATTATCCTTAAACTTCTGGGTGCCTTGACCATACACATTGATGGCTCCCACGGTGTCGCCTGAGGCAATCAGCGCTTTGCCATAGTCGCTATAGTCTCTGGCGGTATAGCTGCCTCCCATGGTGGGAGTGGTGCTGAACAATATTTTGCCTTCTGCCGCACCCTTGTCCATTGCATCCATGGCCACGTTGCTATAGAGGAGCATGCGGTGGAAGTAGAACACATTGGGGTCACTGGCAGGCAGTGCAGCCACGCGGCTCTCTCCGTAGTTTACAGCCTCTTGGTTTTGGCCGGAGATGAGCATCATTTGCATATAGCGCATCTCATCTTGGGGGAAGTGGTTGGGATTGTTGACCAGCACATTGTACTGACGGATGGCATCGTTCACACGGCTTTCGTCATAGTACATATCGGCCAGGCAGCGTTGCAGAAGCGCACTGTTGGGATTGTGCTGCAGACCCTCCTCTAGACGTTGGATGGAATACTCGGGGTTGAGGTGTGAATATGCCTCGGCATATTTCACATAAGCCTCGGTGTTTTTGGGGTCATAGTTGAAACCCCACTCATAGAAGCCGGTGGCATCCTCATAGTTGCTTTGATCCACGTACATATCGGCCTGCATGATGCTGATATCAGGTTCTTGCGCATTCCACTTCATGGCCTGCTTCAGACATTTCTTCACGTCTTTGTCATACTTGGCGGGGTTGGCGCGGTAATATGCGCGGGCAATCTCCACCTCCAGTTTGGCATCCTTCTTCGAGAACTTGCGTGCTTGTTTGAAGAATTCATCGGCTTTCGCTCCGCTCTTCAGTGCCAATTCTCCCTTTCCCACATAGTTCAGAGGCTCGTTGGCATTGGCGGCGATACCTTTGTCAAAATAACTCGCTGCGGCACTGGTGTTGCCCTCATGCAGGGCAATCTGACCCAGGTAGTAGTAAGCTTCAGATTTGTTGGTCGACGATGCATTCAGGTTGCGCTCAAGCAGTTCCTTGGCATTGTCATAACGATTCACCTTGTAATACTCAATACCATCCTTGTATCCTTGGCCATTGGCCATCAGGGATGCTCCCACCATCAGGAGTGCTGCAAAAAAGAATTTAGCTTTCATCGTTGTAAAGTTTTATTGTTAATTCGATTTTTTCGTTTTGTGTTGTTTGTAATCAAAAACCGTGCCAAAACAGAATATTTTTGATTAAACATGCTGAATATCGTAATATTTTTGCGGTTTTAATAGGTTTCCACTACCCTCACGGGTTCTCCAGCAGGAAGAATGCCTGTCTGGAGGATGATTTTCTGTCCAATTACACCGGTAAGGAAACTATAGAAACCATGCTCCAACGTACCGCTGGGAGCAGCGTCAATGGCCCAGATGACACGCACCAGCGGATAGTCTCCGGTGTTAATGTGCACCTGATAAGGTTTCACACCCTGCGCCTGGCCGTCGCCACGCAAGGGAAGCACACGGATTCTATCGGTGAAATCCTTGGCCACGACTTCATTGTTATTCTGGAGGTCATTGAATTTCTCGTCAATCGTTTTCTCCACGCCTTTCATGTCGGCTGTAATCCAACTCACGCCGATGAAACCGATGGCATTGCGGTTATGCTCCACAGCCTTGAAAACGTCTTGCGATGAGGCCTGAGCATACACATTAGGGCCGAACTTGGCGCCGGCGGGCAGAAACTTGTCTTTGATGTAATGCACCACACCGCTGCCATTTCCGTCAAACACCACCTTGATGGAATCGTTGCGGTTGACGGTGGGATACAGGTCGCCCCATCGCATTGCCTTGCCCGTGAAAATCTCGCGCAGGTCATCCATCGACATCAAGTCGATGTCGTTGCCGTTGTTCACAATGACGGCAACAGCGTCAACGGCGATTTTCCGCGAGCGGTAGGCACGCGAACGGCTCTTGAGATAGTCGCGCTGCGTCTGGGTCAGATCTTTTGAAATGATAATCAGGTCGAAGTCGCTGTGGAGCAACGAGTCAAGCGCCGAAGCCTCGTCCATGTAGTAAGGCATGATATTGGCTTCAGGATATTGGTATTCAAACACCTCGATTTCCTGCTCCAGAATGTTCTTGAATGATTCATCGCAGGCCATCTTGGCGATGCCGGTGGTGCTTGTGCTGGTGGGCTGCTTTTGCTCGCAGCCGGGGGCCAGCAGCATGAGCATCAGCCCCGTTACGAAATATGTGATTACATTATTCTTCATCTTCAGCTTTCACTCTCCTTATTATTATAACGGCCATAGGGCGACTCGGCTGTATCCTTAAAGTTGTCCAGGCGATAATAGTCAATTCCTTTCACCTGACGATAGCAGCGGTAAAAGCCATAAGCGGCCAGTATCGCTGCAAACACATAGCGCACCGCCAGCCACACAGGGGAGTCTCCCCAGTTAAAGAAGTTAATTATCAGCAGATACGCCATGCCTAAATACACGACAATCATGAAGATGCCGAAAAACATTCTCACCCATCTCAATATGCCGGTGCCGTCTTTACTCATTGTCATCAGTGTTGTTCTGTAAGGTCGCAGCCCTGACGGCTGCCGGATTTTGCTGGTTAGATCCGCAATCTGAATGAAAGTTTACACCAACCAACGTGCAAAAGTAACATTTTTGCCTCAATAACCTTGTTAAATTATGCTAAAGAGGACTGATTGCCAAACGTTATACAGCTCGGCCAGCGACATCTGGGCGGGGATAAGTGCTAAACAAATGCAAAATTAAATAAATCCTTTCATTTTGTTATGAGTTATGGAAAATCTTCTGTATTTTTGCAGCATATTTTATTAACCAATAAACCATCTTAAAATTAAATTCAACTTATGTCTAATGTAAAAAAACAAGCTCCCAAGGCTACAGTCAAGCCCAAACGTGCAGCTGCCAAGAAAACCGTAAAGAAAACCGCTTCTCAGAAATTCATGGAAATGGAAGAGCGCTACGGCGCCCACAACTATCACCCCCTGCCCGTTGTGCTGAGCAAAGGCAAAGGCATCTTCGTGTGGGATGTGGAAGGAAAGAAATACTTCGATTTCCTCTCATCATACTCGGCCGTAAACCAAGGCCACTGCCATCCCAAGATTGTGAAAGCGCTCAAGGAGCAAGCCGACAAGCTTTGCCTCACCTCACGTGCTTTCTACAGTGAGCCCTTCTGCGAATACGAGCAGTTCATTCACAAGTTCTTCGGTTTCGACCGCGTGCTGCCCATGAATACGGGTGCCGAGGCTGTTGAGACCGCTATGAAGCTGGCACGCCGCTGGGGTGCCGTAAAGAAAGGCATACCCAACGAGAAAATCAAAATCATCTGCTGCTCAGGCAACTTCCATGGTCGCACCATCACGGTCATCACCATGAGCGACGACCCCAGTTCCTATGCCGAATACGGCCCCCTCACTCCGGGTTTCATCCGCATTCCTTACAACGACCCCAAAGCCCTTGAGAAAGCTCTGAATGAATATGGCGATGAGGTGTGCGCATTCATCGCCGAGCCCATCCAGGGAGAGGCCGGTGTGTTTGTGCCCGACGACGGCTACATTAAGAAATGCTACGACCTGTGCCACAAGCACAACGTACTCTTCATTGCCGACGAGGTGCAGACGGGTATCGCCCGCACCGGCCGGATGCTGTGTGTGGACCACGACGGCGTGCGCCCCGACATCTTGATTCTGGGCAAGGCTCTGGGCGGCGGCGTGCTTCCCGTTTCGGCTTGCCTGGCCGACGATGACGTTATGCTCAACATCAAGGCTGGCGAACACGGTTCCACATTCGGTGGTTTCCCCTTGGCTGCCAAGGTTGCCGTTGCCGCGCTCAAGGTGGTTAAGAGCGAGCATCTCACTGAAAACGCAGAGAAGATGGGCAACATCTTCCGCGATGAAATCAAAAAAATCAAGTCGCCCTTCATCAAGGAAGTGCGTGGCCGCGGTCTGCTCAACGCCATCGTCACCACGCCCATCAAGGGCAAGACTGCGTGGGACATCTGCATACGCATGATGGAGAAAGGTCTGCTGGCAAAACCCACCCACGACCATATCATCCGTTTCGCTCCCCCCTTGTGCATCAACGAGAAGCAACTGCGTGAAGCCATCGGCATCATCAAGGAAACCTTTGAAGAGATGGCCAAATAACAATCGTCCTTTTAAGGATATTATCAATAGAAGCAACAACTCATAAATCATTTAACATTATATGAACAATGCAATAATAAACTTCCCGGTTCCTGAAAACGAACCCGTGAAGACGTATTTGAAAGGTTCCCCCGAGCGCGTGGCGCTGGAGAAAGAATTGAAACGTCAATACAACACCGTAGTTGACATTCCCATCATCATCGGCGGCAAGGAAATCCGCACCGGTGACACCGGCGAGGTGGTTTGCCCCCACGACCACAAACACGTACTCGCCACCTACCACAAGGTTGGCAAGAAAGAGGTTGAGATGGCCATCAAGGCCGCTATGGAAGCCCACAAGGTGTGGAGCAACACCCCCTGGACCACCCGCGCCGCCATCGTGATGAAGATGGCCGAACTGCTGGCCACCAAGTATCGTCCCATTATGAATGCCGCCACCATGCTGGGACAAAGCAAGAACATCTTCCAGGCCGAAATCGACTCGGCGTGCGAAACCATCGACTTCTTCCGCTACAATGTGCACTACGCATCCAAAATCTACAACATGCAGCCCAAGGACACCAAGGGTGTGATTGACCACACCGAGTTCCGTCCGCTCGAAGGCTTCGTGCTGGCAGTGACCCCCTTCAACTTCACTTCCATCGCCAGCAACCTGTGCATGACACCGGTGCTGATGGGTAATGTGGCGCTGTGGAAACCCTCCACCACGGCCACCCTGAGCAACTACTACCTGATGAAGCTCTACAAGGAAGCCGGCCTGCCCGACGGCGTGGTGAACTTCCTGCCCGGCAGCGGCGCTTTGATTGGCGAGGTTGCCACCCATTCCAAATACTTTGCCGGCATCCACTTCACCGGCTCCACAAGCACCTTCAACTCGCTGTGGCGCCAGGCTGGCGAGGGATTGGGCAGCTACGTTTCCTACCCCCGTCTGGTGGGCGAAACCGGCGGCAAGGACTTCATCTTCGCACATCCTTCGGCCGACAGCCAGGCCGTGGCTGCAGCAGCCTTCTGCGGAGCCTACGAGTTCCAAGGCCAGAAGTGCTCGGCTGCTTCGCGCATGTATGTGCCTAAGAAGATGTGGCCCGCAGTGCTCAAAGAGATGAAGCGCATGGCCAAAGAAGTGAAGATGGGCGACGTAATGGATCCCATGAACTTCATCAACGCTGTAATCGATGAGAAATCATTCGACAACATCAAGTCCTATATCGACTATGCCAAGAAGTCAAAAGACGCCAAGATTGTGATGGGCGGCAAGTGCGACAAGAAGGTGGGCTACTTTGTGGAGCCTACTGTCATCGAAACCACCGACCCCCACTTCAAGTCGATGGAGGAAGAAATCTTCGGCCCGGTGCTGACGGTTTATCCCTACGATGACAAGAAGGTGGACGAAACCGTTAAGATTCTTGACGAGACATCGGTTTACGGTCTCACCGGTTCGGTGTTCGGCCAGGATCGTTTGGCTGTGGAGAAAATTTCCGACGCGCTGCGCTATGCCGCCGGCAACTTCTACATCAACGACCGCCCCACCGGCGCTGTGGTGGGTCTGCAGCCCTTCGGAGGTGCCCGCGCCAGCGGCACAAACGACAAGGCCGGCGGCGAGTTCAACCTCATCCGTTGGGTCATCCCGCGCGTGATTAAGGAAACGCTCGTGTCGCCCACCGACTATCGTTACTCCTACATGAAGTAATCCTTCCTACGGATATAACCAAAAAACGGTTTCGGAAAAGTTCCGAAACCGTTTTTTATGACTCCCTGACGGGAATGATGATGCTTGTTATTGTTTGTTTTCCTCGGGAAGCACGATGAGCAGGACAGCCACAATCACAATAACGGTGCCGATGACGGTGAACACATCGGGTTCATCTCCTAGAAAAAGCACCCCCAGCACCATGGCCGTGACCGGTTCCATCACATTGAGAATGCTGCATAGCGTGCCGCCTATCAGGCGTGTGCTCATGGTGAGTGTGATATTGGCAAACGCACTCGAGACAAGCCCCGACAGCAGAAGCATCACCCAGACGGGCGGCCACGATGCCCAGGGGCCGTGGGCAGAATAGACAAGGTCAGGAGGTTGGATACCGCCTTGTGTGATTGCATACAACGCCAGGAGCACACACCCAAACAGGAATACATAGAACGTCACTTTGGCGCTGCCCATGCTATCCAAACATCCGGCCCTGGGCAGCAATACCAAATAGAATGCCATCAGCAGACCCGAAGCGAGTTCTATGAGCACCCCCCTCAGGTTCACGCTACCCGCGTGGCCGCTGAACACTCCCGCCAAGCAGGTCACTCCCACCATCACCATAGCAACGGCCACGGCCACACGCCAGCCGAACCGTTCACGAAAAATCAGGAATCCAAGCATGGGGGTGAACACGGGGAAGGAATACTGCACCACCGTGGCAGCACCACCGTCCATGTATTTGTAACCCTCCACCATCGCCACAGTTGTGGCAGCGAACAAGCCCCCAAGCAGCAGCAGGCGCCACAGTTGTGACACAGTTATCCAAAAGCCCTCGCGCGCCACTATCACTGGCAACATCAGCACGAGCGTAGCCACAAGGTTTCGATAGAACATAGCTGAACTCACGGCCATACCGGCACCATCGGGCAACACAACGGCTTGCGTAAAAAACGGGTTCATGCCGCATGCCGCCGACGAAATCAGAGCCAACGCACATCCAACC
>RHMF01000008.1_pt1 | contig 68945 bp, 61 predicted proteins | sample 5365151 | NCBI WGS metagenome assembly RHMF01 (sample SAMN10266501, study PRJNA497801) | feces metagenome | isolation source: feces | host: Bos taurus | place: China: Prairie of Fairy Mountain | collected 2017-08-14 | reverse complement strand
AGGGGAAGAAGTAATGAGTGTATTAAAGGATATTCTGGAAAACGGCGGCTTTGGTATTACCGCTGAAATGGCACCTCCCAAGGGTTGCGACTTTTCTGAGCAGATGGAAGCCGCTGAACTGCTCAAGGGCAAAGTTCACGGTGTGAACGTTACCGATATGCAGTCTGCCAGCCTGAAGGCTTCCGGCCTGGGCCTGTGCATTAAGCTGAAGCAGGCAGGGGTTGAGCCCATTTTGCAGATCACCGGCCGTGACCGTAACCGTATGGCCATTATGGGCGACATTCTTTCTGCCGCCGGTTTTGGCATCGACACCATGCTGGCCCTCACCGGTGACCACCCTGTAGTTGGCGACTGCAAGAATGCAAAGCCTGTTTACGATCTGGATTCCGTCGGCATTTTGAATATGCTGACCCGGATGGAGCAGACCGGCTGCGACTGCGGCGGCAACGAACTCAGTGGCCCCGCCCCCGTATTCTATAAGGGTGCTTCCGTAACGCCTGTGTATGAGCCTATGTTCCTGCAGGTAAACAAGCTTCGCCAGAAGGTGGAAGCAGGCGCTATGTATGTGCAGACCCAGGGCATTTTTGACCTGGATATGTTCAAGCGTTTCCTGGAAATGGTGGACAAGGCCGGCATCAAGACCCACATTATGGCGGGCATCATTCCTCTGAAGAGCGCCGGTATGGCTAAGTATATGAATGAAAATGTGCCCGGCATCGCTGTGCCCCAGAAGGACATTGAGCGTCTGGAAGCGGCTGCTGCCGAAGGCAAGGAAAAGGGCGTCAAGGGCCTGCCCATGAAGCTGGGCATCGAGATGGCTGCTGAACTGATCGCCAAGATCAAGGACGAAAAGCTTTGCGACGGCGTACATATTATGGCCATCGGCGCAGAAAAGAATGTTCCCACCATCCTGGAGAAGAGCGGTATCTGATATGAAAAGAATTCTGTTCCAGGGCGACTCCATCACCGATTGCGGCAGAAGCAGAGAAGTCCTCACCGATGTGGGTAACGGCTACCCCTATTTGGTAAGAGCCCACTACGGTTTGGAAAAACCCGGCCAGTTTGAAATTATGAACCGGGGCATCAGCGGCAACCGGTCTGTGGATGTGTATGCCCGTATCAAGGCAGACATCATTAACCTGAAGCCGGACTATTTGAGCATCCTGATGGGTGTAAACGATGTTTGGCACGAGCTGGCCATCGGTAATGGTGTGGATACGCCCAAGTTTGAGAAGATTTACACCATGCTCATTGAAGAAGTGCTGGAAGCCCTCCCCAATATCAAACTGATGATTTTGGAGCCTTACGCAATGCCCGGCGTTGCCACTGAGGGAACACTGGAAGATGGCAGGGATAAGTACACTGTTTTCCGCAAGGATACGGAAGACAAGGCTGCTGCCTGCCGCCGTGTGGCAGAAAAGTTTCACATTCCTTTTGTGCCTCTGCAGGCAAAACTGGATGAAATGCAAAAGGCATATGGCACGGAAAGTGTCAGCGGCGACGGTGTGCATCCCAATGTCACCGGCCATCTGCTGATTGCCAGGGCCTGGATGGAAGCTTTTGAAAAGTATTATCTGTAACCAAAAATGCGGAACCAATCGGTTCCGCATTTTTTGTATGGTTAGCGTTCGATAGAATATCCAACGGATAAAGAAGACATCAAGACAAGCAACAGGGGACGAAAGGATCGTCCCCTGTTTTCTTTTAATTAAGATGTATATTTTGACGGTCAGAGTCTTCTATTATCGCTGAACGCGGCCGGAGCCATCGCCGCCTGCTAACTTTTCCACTTCGGAAACACTGACCCGGTTATAGTCGCCTTCCACAGAGTGCTTCAGAGCAGAAGCAGCCACTGCAAACTCAATAGCCTGCTGGGTGGACTTGCCGCTGAGCAGAGCATAAATCAGGCCACCGCCAAAGGAGTCGCCACCGCCTACCCGGTCTACGATATGCAGGTGGTAGGACTTGGAGAAGCAGTAGTTTTCTCCGTCATAGAGCATACCTGCCCAGTCATTATCGTTGGCGGAAATGGAAGAGCGAAGGGTGATAGCCACCTTTTCGAAGCCAAACTTTTCAGATAATTGCTTGGCAACGGACTTGTAGCCTTCGTGGTTGAGCTTGCCGCCGTAAATATCGGTGTTTTCCGCTTCAATGCCGAACACATCCTTGGCGTCTTCTTCGTTGGAGATGCACACATCCACATACTGGCACAGGTCGGTCATGGCTTCCCGGGCTTCGGCTCTGGTCCAGAGCTTGCCCCGGTAGTTTAAGTCGCAGGAGATTTTTACATTTCGTGCCTTGGCGGCTTTACAAGCCTCCCGGCAAATGTCTACCAGCTGGCCGCCCAGTGCGGGGGTGATGCCGGTGAAGTGGAACCAGTCTGCCCCTTCAAAGATGGCATCCCAGTCAAAATCTGCTGTACTGGCCTCGGCAATGGCAGAATGAGCCCGGTCGTAGATACAAACGCTGCCTCTTTGGGAAGCGCCCTTTTCCAGAAAATAGATGCCTACCCGGTCGCCGCCCCGAACGATTTTGGAAGTGTCCACACCGAAATAGCGGAGGCTGTCCACTGCGGCCTGGCCGATGGCGTGCTTGGGAAGTTTGGTGACATATACGCTGTCAAGCCCATAATTGGCAAGGGAAACTGCCACGTTGGCTTCGCCGCCGCCGAAAGTGGCCTGCATCTGGTCATTCTGGAAGAAACGGTAATAGCCGTTGGGAGCAAGGCGAAGCATCAGTTCGCCAAATGTTACAACCTTATTCATTGCTCTGCCTCCATTTTATCCAGGGATTCCTTTACGAAGAAGCTGCCGCCGATGGCTGCAATTTTGTCAAAGGCTAAAAATTCGTCGATGTTGCTTCTGTCCACACCGCCGGTGGGAATGAACTTCACCTGGGGGAAGGGAGCGGAGAGAGCCTTCAGCGCCTTCAAACCGCCGTAAACATTGGCGGGGAAGAACTTGACGGTGGTGATGCCCAGTTCCAAAGCCGCCATAATTTCTGTGGGGGTTACACAGCCGGGGTAGTAGGGAATGTCCCTTTCTTTACAGACTTCCGCCACAGCGGGGGAAAGGCCGGGGGAAACGATGAAGGTGGCGCCGGCTTCCAGGGCCTGACGGCACTGCTGGGCATTGATGACGGTGCCTGCACCGATCTCCATATCCGGGTAGTGCTTTACGGCATAGGCGATGGCTTCTGCTGCGCAGGCAGTGCGGAAAGTGATTTCTGCACAGTGGATGCCGTTATGCTTCAGGGCGGTGAGGATCTTATCGGTTTCCGACAGTTCCTTAATCACCACAACAGGAACAAATTTTTCCATAGATTATCTCCTCTCAACTTATACGCCGGAATAGGCAGCAAAGCCGCAGTCGATGGGCAGCACAACGCCGGTGATGGCGGAAGCAGCCCGGTCATCGCAGAGGAACAGGGTAGCGCCCAGCAACTCCTCAGCATCCACAAAACGGCCGGTGGGGGTGCCATTGAGGATCTTTGCACTGCGGGCAGTGGGAGTGCCGTCTTCATTAAACAGAAGGGCCTTGTTCTGGGCAGAAACCAGGAAGCCGGGAGCGATGGCATTGCAACGGATGCCTGTGCCGGCAAAGTGGGTAGCCAGCCACTGGGTGAAGTTGGAAATGCCTGCCTTGGCGGCAGAGTAAGCGGGAATCTTGGTCAGGGGAGTGTAGGCATTCATAGAAGAGATGTTTAGAATGCAGCCGGACTTCTTTGCCACCATATCCTTGGCAAAGGCCTGGGTAGGCAGAAGGCTGCCCTGGAAGTTCAGCTTGAATACGAAGTCTACGCCTGCGGCATCCAGGTCAAAGAAGGACTTGCCGCCTTCCTTGGCTTCGTGGTGATACTCGTTATCGGTGGTGGCTCTGGGGTTGTTGCCGCCTGCGCCGTTGACCAGAATGTCACAGGGACCCAGGTCAGATAGCACCTGCTGATGGACCTGCTCCAGTGCTTCTGCTTCCAGTACGTTTGCCTTGTAGCCTTCGCAAATAAAGCCTTCGGCCTTCAGTTCGTTTGCCAGGGCCTTTACGGCATCTTCATTCAGGTCAAGAGCGGCCACCTTGGCGCCGCACTGGGCAAAGGCTCTGGCCATAGCTCCGCAAATCAGACCGCCTGCACCGGTAACCACAACGACTTTGTTGCTGTAATCAATGTTCAGAGGAAGGTTAATCATATCTTATACACTCCTTAAAAATTATTTGTCAAATTTTTCCAAAGAATCCCATACGCCCAGCATATACATAATGCCCAGGGCCCGGTCGTAAAGGCCATAGCCGGGACGGACGGTGCCGGGGCCTTCATTCCAAAGGTGTCTGCCGTGATCGGGACGGATATAGCCTTCAAAACCGCAATCGTGGTAGGCCTTCAAAATCTCCAGAATGCCGGTGTCGCCATCACAATCCCGGTGGCTGGCTTCGGAGAAGTCGCCGTTTTCAAAGTGCTTGACATTGCGGATGTGGGCAAAAGCAATCCGGTCACAGTGCTTGCGAACGATAGCAGCCACATTGTTATCGGGATTTGCATTCAGACTGCCGGAGCAAAGGGTCAGGCAGTTATAGGGGTCGTCCACCATTTTCAGGAAGCGGTCGATGCTCTTTTCGTCCACCAGCAGGCGGGGCAGGCCAAAAATATCCCAGGGGGGATCGTCCATATGGATGGCCATCTTCACATCGCACTCCCGGCAGGTAGGCATAATGGCCTCCAGGAAGTACTTCAAATTGGCCCACAGCTTTTCGTGGTCCACGCCTTCGTAGGCTTTGAACAGCTGGTCAAGTTTTGCCATCCGCTCCGGCTCCCAGCCGGGGAAGGACATATTATATTTTTCGGTGAAGTCCAGAATGTACTTTGCCATAGCGTTGTAGTCGTCCTGGATCATATTCTTTTCGTAGAACAGGGCGGTGGAGCCGTCTCCTACGGGGTGGAACAGATTGCTTCTTGTCCAGTCGAAGATGGGCATGAAGTTGTAGCAGATTACCTTTACACCGTACTTGCTCAGGTTGCGGATGCACTGCTTATAGTTTTCAATGTACTGATCTCTGGTGGGCAGGCCGATCTTAATGTCATCGTGGACATTGACGGATTCTACCACGTCGATATTAAAGCCGTACTTGTCACACTGGGCTTTTACCTGGGCGATCTCTTCTTCTTCCCAGATTTCTCCGGGCATTTTGTGGTGCAGAGCCCAAACGATGCCGTCTACACCGGGGATCTGCTTGATGTCAGAAAGGGAAATATTGTCATTGCCTTCGCCATACCAGCGAAATGTCATCTTCATTGGCATAAACTGTCTCCTTTATGTTAAATTCCAAAATAGTTTTTTGCGTTATAGAAGCAGATTCCCTGCACCAGGGTTTTCAGGGTTTCCGGATCGTCGGGGTATTCACCGTTTTCCACCCACTGACCGATAAGGTTGCACAGGATGCGGCGGAAATACTCGTGGCGGGTGTAACTGAGGAAACTCCGGGAGTCTGTCAGCATACCCACAAAATTACCTAAAAGGCTCAAATTGGCAAGGCTGATGAGCTGGTCTTGCATACCCTGTTTATTGTCATTAAACCACCAGGCACTGCCGTGCTGCAGTTTACCGGGCGCTTCGGTACCCTGGAAAGCACCGATCAAGGTGTCCAGGAAGGCATTATCACCGGGATCCAGGCTGTAGAGAATGGTTTTGGGCAGGGCGTTTTCTCTGCTCAGATGGTCTAACAGCTGAGATAGTTTCCGGCTGCCGTTATGGGGGCCGATGCAGTCAAAGCCTGTGTCCGGGCCTAATGCGGCAAGAGCCTTGCTGTTGGGATTGCGCAGGCAGTTATAGTGCAGCTGCATCACCCAGCCGTAAGACACATATTCTTTGGCACAATGGACCAAAAGGGCGGAAATAAGGGGCTCGGCTTCCTCTTCTGTGATCGTTTCCCCGTTAAGGCCCCGGGCAATCAAAAGGTCAAGGGCTTTTTCATCCCAGGGGGCGTAGACTATACGGTCAAGGCCGTGATCGCTTGCCCGGCAACCCCGGGTGGCAAAGTAGCCGATGCGATCGGAAATTGCCTTCTTAAGGCTTTCCAGGTCCGTAATCTCCACCCCGGATATCTGGGAGAGTTCTTCGATATAAGCCTTCCAGCCGGGCTTGTGGATGTTCAGCGCCTTGTCCGGACGGAAGGAAGGAGCAACCACAGTGTCAAAGCTGGGGTCATTTGCCAGTTTCTCGTGATACTCCAAAGTATCAATGGGGTCATCGGTGGTGCCGATGAAGGCCACATTACTCTTTTTAATAATGCCCCGCACATCCATATCCGGCTGCTGCAGCTTCTTTTCACACAGACCCCAAACTTCCTTGGCAGTCTGGGCATTGAGCACTCCTTCGTAACCAAAGTAGTTTTTAAGTTCCAGGTGGCACCAGTGATACATCGGATTGCCGATAGCCTTGGGCAGCAGGGAAGCAAACCGGAAAAACTTTTCGTAGGGGTCAGCATTTCCGGTGATATAGTATTCATCAATGCCGTTTGAACGCATCAGCCGCCACTTGTAATGGTCGCCGGACAGCCAAAGTTCCGTGATATTATGAAAACGGTCGTTTTCCCAAATCTGTTTGGGACTGACGTGGCAGTGATAGTCAATAATGGGCAGATCTTTTACATAGGAATAAAGGGTTTTGGACCAGTCGGTATGCAAAAGAAAGTCTTCACGTAAAAAGCCGGCCATACAGTTTCTCCTTTATTATTTATTTTTATGGAAAGCCGCCCGGTATTCCTTGGGGGTCTTTCCAACCTGGTTTTTGAACAGTTTGGAAAAGTACTGCACATCCAAAATGCCGCAGTGCTGGGCCACTGTCTGCACCTGCAGATTGGTGGCGTGCAGCAGGTACATAGCGTGGCGGATCCGCTTTTGGCGGACATATTCAGAAAGGGTCTTGCCCGTTTCTTTCTTAAAGGTGGTGGCCAAATGGCCGGAACTCAGACCCAAGTGCCTGGCAAGAGCGCAGAGGGAAAGCTCCTGGGAAAGATCTGCGTCAATCAGCAAAAGTGCCTTTTGCACAATGGGGGAGTGCTTCTTAATGGAATGCCGGTACACTAGGTCGCAGTAGCCAACGAACATCTGCTTCATCAGTTCTCTGATCTCCCGGGCCGCGCTTACAGATTCGATCTTCATAGCATATTCGGAGGAGAGGGCATCAATATGTACCGGGTGAACGCCTCCTTGTTCTGCGGCCTTTCGCAAAAGGGTGTTCATAATAATGCAGTAGTTTTTGCCGTTGCGGACAGGGTCAGCCACCCGCTTTTCAAATACCTGCTCGCTGAAAGCGGTAGAAAGAATAGACTCCTTGTGCCGCTGCCCCAACATTACTGCCCGGATCAATTCATTTTCAAAGGCGTACCGAGTCTCCAGGGTCTTGGCATGGGCCAGGACATCATCATAGGTTTCACTGCGGATCGGCTCGTCAGCAGACAGGGGAGAAAGAAGGTTTTCTTCTGTCACATCTGCGATGGCGAAGGAAGAACTGTTCCAAATGTATTCACAGAAGGAATCCAGCATCGTGAAAAGCCGTTCATTTTCCGGAAGTACCGGGATGGAGGCATAGAACTCTTCAAAATACTTTTGCCGGTCAGGGCGGATGCCCAGTTGCTCGCCCAGTTCCAGCAGGTCGCGGGAATGTAAGGGGGCGCAAAGATAAGGACCTACAAAAAGGAGTTTTCGCTCTGCCGTCGTGGGCAGGAGAAAATAGGTGTAGCAAAGGCGAAAATGACTGGTGAGCCGGTACTTTGTTATGGGTTCCGGGTCGCCCAAATAGTCTTTTAATGTAGCGCCTGGATCAACCTGCAGGTGCAAAATGCTCTGCAGACCTGGGTCTAACAGGCTGTGGGCAGATACATCCGGACTGACGGTATGCACAGGAATGCGGCATTTTTCCAGCACATCTGTAAGAAAATGCAGTTCCCTTTCGTAAAACATACCAGTACCTCATTGCTGTTGGATATATTTGCAAAATCACCTATTGCAAGTGTAATTATAGCACAACCTTTTCGCACTATCAACAAATACTTTTTGCAAAATATGAAAATATTACAAAAATAGATGAAAATATTCCTCGCATTCTGCGCCTGGATATGCTATACTTGCCATAGACCCCTTAATGCAAAAAAATATTTTAGCAATTTAGGAGAGGTACACAATGAAAAAACCAGTAACCCTTGACGCAAACGGCAAGCGTCGTTTCGGTATGCGGGACTCCCTCGCATACGCCGCAGGTGACCTGGGCTGTAACATGAGTTTCGCCCTGAAAGGCACCATTATGCCCCTGTTCTGGACCCAGGTTATGGGCCTGAGCGCATGGTATTCCCTGCTGATCGTTATTTTGCAGGTTTGGGATGCCATCAACGATCCGCTGATCGGCTCTATGATCGACGCGGACAGACATAAGTACAGAAGAAACAAGTTCCTGCAGTACATCTGGGTTGGCTCCATTGGCTTGATTGTAGGCGGCGCATGCTGCTTCCTGCCCTTCCCCGGCGCACCGGAGTGGGCAAAGATCATTATCTTTATGGCCGGCTATATTGTTTGGGATGCATTCTACACTGTGGCAAATGTGCCTTACGGCTCTTTGCTGTCCCTGATCTCCAAGGAGCCCGCTGACCGTGCTTCCCTTTCCGCATGGCGTTCCATCGGCTCTATGGTAGGCAACATGGTTCCTATGATGATCCTGCCTATGTTGGTTTACAATGCCGATAAGACCTTGAACGGTCCTATGGTATTCGTTGCTGCTTTGGTTATGGGTGCTCTGGGCTTCCTCTGCTTCCAGTTCATGATCAAGAACACCGAGATCCGCGTTGATGCCGATGTGAAAGCCAATGAAGATCAGCCCAAGTTCAATGTATTCAAGGCTATGGGCAACTTCCTGAAGAACCGTCCCGCTGTTGGCGCCACTTTGGCTGCTATGGGTATGTTCATCGGCATGCAGGGTGCGAACCTTGCTGTTTCCGTCACCTTCCAGATCTACTTTGGCAATCCCCAGATCTCCGGTCTGGTTTCTGCATTTGCCATGATCCCCATCGTACTGTTCACCCCCTTGGCTCGCAAGATGGTTGTGAAGTACGGCAAGAAGGAACTGTCCATTGTTGGCTCCATCTGCTACGTAGTTGGCGCTGCTCTGCTGTTCGCTGCTCCTTTGGGCATCATCCCTGTTTCTCAGGGCAACACCGGTATCGACCTGATCGTTTACATCGCTGCACAGCTGGTTATGGCTCTGGGTATGGGTATCTACTCTACCGTTTCCTGGGCAATGATGGGCGATGCCATCGACTACAACGAGTGGAAGACCGGCAAGCGGGAAGAGGGTATTGTTTACTCTCTGCACTCCTTCTTCCGTAAGCTGGCACAGGGCGTTGGCCCCGCTGTTGCGCTTGTTATTATGCAGGGCATGGGCTATGTGAACAATGCTGTAGATCCCGAAACCGGTGCCAAGTTCATTGATGTGAACCTGTTGTCCTGGGATTTTGCTGTGGAGCTGCGCGGCTTGGTTGCCATTTTGTTCCTGATTGCCGGTATTATGATGTTTATTGGCTTAGGCTTGGTCTACAACCTGGACAAGAAGACCTTGCACAAGATGAACGAAGAACTGACTGCCAGAAAGGCTGCAGTAAAAGAATAAAAAGTTGTAAGGTGTCCGGGAAACCGGACACCTTACTTGAATTTATTGGTTAGGAGAATTTTTGTGAGAAATATCGTAAATTTGAACAAAACATGGCTGTTTGTTAAGAACTGCACAGACATTGCCTGCCGGGAAGGCCTGCAAATTGACCTACCCCACAGCTGGAATGCCGAAGACGGCATGGATGGCGGCAATGACTATTTCCGGGGTTCTTGCCTATATGTCAAGACTTTGCAGAAGGACGAACTGCCCGTAGCCGACCGGTACTATGTGGAATTCCGGGGTGCAAACTCCTCTGCGGATTTCTTCGTAAACGGCAAGAAACTGGCTACCCATCACGGTGGCTACTCCACCTGGAGAGTGGACATTACCGACGAAATTACCGATGAGACCACTTTGGCCGTCATTGTGGACAATTCTCCCAATGAAACCGTTTATCCCCAGATGGCAGACTTTACTTTCTACGGCGGCATTTACCGGGATGTAAACCTGATTTGTGTTGCCGAAAGCCATTTTGACCTTAACTACTACGGCGCACCGGGTCTTATGATTACCCCCACTGTAGACGGCAAGGATGCCAAGGTGGAAGTGGAAGTGTTCGTTAAGAACCTGAAAGAGGGTCAGAAACTGGTTTACACCATTTACGACAAGGAAGAAAAGGAACTTCTGAAGCAGGAAACCACCGAAACAAAGGTTTTCTTTGAAATGAAAGATGTACATCTGTGGCACGGCCGGAAGGATCCCTATCTTTACTGTTGCGAAGTGGAAATTGTGGAAGGCAACGAAGTGGTGGACAATGTTTGCAATCGCTTCGGCTGCCGCAGTTTCCGCATTGATCCCGACAATGGCTTTATCCTCAATGGTGAAGAATATCCCCTGCGCGGCGTTTCCCGTCACCAGGACAGATGGGGCGTCGGTAACGCTCTGCTTCCCGAACATCACGAAGAGGATATGGACCTGATTTGCGAAGTGGGTGCCACCACCATCCGCCTGGCCCATTATCAGCACGATCAGTACTTCTACGATCTCTGCGATGAGCGGGGCATGGTGATTTGGGCAGAAATTCCCTATATTTCCAAGCATATGCCCGGCGGTCGGGAGAACACCATTTCCCAGATGAAGGAACTGGTGACCCAGAACTACAACCACCCCTCCATCGTGGTTTGGGGTCTTTCCAATGAGATTTCCATCGGCGGTTCCGACGAGGATCTGTTGGAAAATCACCGGATTTTGAACGATCTGGTCCACGAAATGGATAAGACCCGCCTGACTACCATCGCTGCTGTTTCTATGTGCAAGATGGACGATCCCTACCTGCAAATCCCTGATGTGGTTTCTTATAACCACTATTTTGGCTGGTACGGTGGCGATACCACTATGAATGGCCCTTGGTTTGATAAGTTCCATGCGACACATCCCAATATTCCCATCGGCTGTTCCGAGTATGGCTGCGAGGCGCTTAACTGGCACACCAGCACGCCTAAACAGGGCGATTACACCGAAGAATATCAGGCATTCTACCACGAAGAACTGATTAAGCAGTTGTTCACCAGAAAGTTTATGTGGGCCACCCATGTTTGGAATATGTTTGACTTTGGCGCCGATGCCAGAGCAGAGGGCGGCGAAAACGGACAGAACCACAAGGGTCTGGTCACCATTGACCGTAAGTACAAGAAGGACGCTTTCTACGCTTACAAGGCATGGCTCAGCGATGAACCCTTTGTCCACCTGTGTGGCAAGCGGTATGTGGACAGAGTAGAGGACGTGACCAAGGTAACCGTCTACTCCAACCAGCCGGAAGTGGAACTCATTGTCAACGGGCAGAGCCTGGGCAAGAAGACTGCTGCAGATCACTTCTTCTACTTTGATGTTCCCAATGTGGGCGAAAGTACCATTGTTGCCAAGGCCGGCGAGCTTACCGATGAAGGTAAGATCCGCAAGGTGGCGGAAATGAATATGGACTATGTGCTGGTGGAAAAGGGCGCAGTGCTCAACTGGTTTGACATTGATGCACCGGAGGGCCGTTTCTCCCTGAACGACAGAATTTCCGATATTATGTCTACCAAGCGGGGCAAACTGTGGTTTGTGGGCATGGGCCTGAAGCTGAAGAAAAAGATGGATGCCGGAAAGAAGGGCGAAAAGAAGTCCGGCGGGTTTGATGTGGACCTGAAGGGCGGCGCTGCCGGTGGCATGATGGATATGCTGGGCGGCTTCAGTGTCCTTCGTTTGACCAGTATGATGGGTATGATGAATGTTTCCTTCACCAAGGAAGAACTTCTGAAGATGAATAAGAAACTCAATCGTATTCGCAAGCCCAAGGTAAAGAAGTAAATAGCATAATAAAACCGCCAACCGAGCAATTCGGTTGGCGGTTTTTGTATTATTCCAGTTCAAAAGCACCGGTATAGAGTTGGTAATACGTGCCTTTTTGGGCGATCAGTTCTGCGTGGGAGCCCCGCTCAATAATTCTGCCCTGGTCCAAAACCATAATGCAGTCAGAATTCATAACCGTAGAAAGCCGATGAGCAATGACAAAGGTGGTGCGGCCTTTCATCAGTGCATCCATACCCTTCTGCACCAGAGCTTCTGTCCGGGTGTCGATGGAAGAAGTGGCTTCATCCAAAATCATTACCGGGGGGTCAGCTACTGCCGCCCGGGCAATGGCGATCAATTGTCGCTGGCCCTGGGAAAGACGGGAAGCATTCCCTGTCAGCATGGTATCATAGCCTTCCGGCAAACGGGTGATGAAATCGTGGGCATTGGCCAGTTTTGCCGCCTGGATACATTGTTCGTCGGTGGCCTGCAGGTTACCGTACCGGATATTTTCCATTACAGTACCGGTAAACAGGTTGGTATCCTGCAAAACGATGCCTAAACTGCGGCGCAGGTCTGCCTTTTTAATCTTATTGATGTTGATGCCGTCATAGCGGATTTTGCCGTCGGCAATATCGTAAAAACGGTTGATAAGATTGGTGATAGTGGTCTTGCCCGCACCGGTGGCACCTACGAAGGCTAATTTTTGGCCGGGGTTGGCATACAGGGTTACATCGTGAAGGACCGTTTTTTCCGGCACATAGCCGAAGTCCACATTGTACATGGTGATGTCGCCGGTCAGAAGGGTGTAAGTGACGGAGCCGTCTGCCTTGTGAGGGTGCTTCCAGGCCCAGAGGCCCGTATGCTCGGGGCATTCGATGATGTTGCCCTCTTTGTCCTGCTTGGCATTGACCAGGGTAACATAGCCTTCGTCAGCTTCCGGTTCTTCGTCCAAAAGTTCAAAGATCCGCTCTGCACCGGCAAGGGCCATCACGATGGCATTGATCTGGTTGCTGACCTGACCGATGGGCATATTGAACCGCCGGGATAAAAGCAGGAAGGAAGCAAGGCCGCCCAGAGTGATGATGCTGCCGCTGGAATAGATGGCAAGCAGACCGCCCACCAGCGCCAAAATGGTGTACTGAATGTAGCCCAGGTTGTTATTCACCGGGCCCATCATATTGGTAAAGGCACTGGCTTTATAGGCATTTTCCCGCAGGGTATCATTGAGTTTATCAAATTCTTCCTTGCAGGCATCTTCGTGGCAAAACACCTTTACTACCCGCTGACCGCCCACCATTTCTTCCACATAGCCGTTCACATCGCCTAAGGCCCGCTGCTGTCCGATGAAGAATTTGACGGATTTGCCTGCCACAGTCTTAGTCACCAGCAAAATGCAGAAGGCGGTACACAGCACTACCAAAGTCAGCAACCAGGAAGTGGTGAGCATGGACACCAGCACCACCACAATGGTGCAAACGGAGCTGACGCATTGGGGGAGGCTCTGGGTGATCATCTGCCGCAAAGTGTCAATGTCGTTGGTGTAGCGGCTCATCACATCGCCTACCGGGTGGGTGTCAAAGTAGCGGATGGGTAGCTTTTGCATATGAATGAACATAGAATCCCGGATGGTTTTTTGGGTACCCTGCCCCACCTTGACCAGCAGGAAGTTGGCAAGGAAATTACTGAAAATACCGACGCAGTAAAGGCCTGCCATCATCAAAATGAACTGGATGAGGGGAGTATAATCCGGATCTATTTGCCCAATCATGGGGGTAATACAGTTGTCGATGATATACTGGAGGGATTTGTCGCCCATAACCTGGACAATGGCGCTGACCACAAGGCAGAGTGCCATTACGCAAAGAGTGATGCGATAGGGCTTCAGATAGCCAAAGAGCCGCTTAAAGGTCTGCACCGGATTTTTGGCTTTCCGGGCATCCTTTGGTAAACGTACAGGAGGCATTATTCATCGTCTCCTTTCGTCTGGGAGTCATAAACTTCCCGGTAGATAGGGGAGGTGGCTAAAAGTTCATCGTGTTTACCACAGGCTATGATCCTGCCGTTTTCCAAAAGCACGATCATATCCGCAAACTGGACGGAGGCCACCCGCTGGGCAATGATCAGCTTGGTGGTGTTGGGAATTTCTTCAGCAAAGGCCTGCCGGATCATGGCATCGGTTTTGGTGTCCACCGCTGAGGTGGAGTCGTCCAAAATAAGAATTTTTGGCTTTTTCAGCAGGGCCCGGGCAATACAAAGCCGCTGCTTCTGACCGCCGGACACATTCTTGCCGCCTTGCTCGATATGGGTATCGTAGCCATCGGGGAAGGCCATAATAAAGTCATGGGCGCATGCCAAACGGCAGGCGTGTTCCATTTCTTCGTCGGTGGCGTTGGGATTGCCCCAACGCAGGTTATCCTTAATCGTGCCGGAGAACAGGGTGTTCTTTTGCAGAACCATAGCCACTTCATTCCGAAGGGAGGTCAGGTCGTATTCCCGCACATCCCTGCCGCCTACTTTCAGGCTGCCTTCTGTCACATCATAAAGTCGGGGAATGAGTTGGACAAGGGTGGATTTGCCGGCACCGGTCACACCCAAAATGCCAACGGTGGTGCCGGAGGGAATGTGCAGATCGATATCCGTTAAAGAATCCACCTGGGCGGTTTTACTGTAGCGGAAAGAAACGTTTTCAAAGTTCACAGAGCCGTCTTTCACTTCGGTGATGGGCGTTTCCGGGTTTTTGAGGGCAGGCTCTTCGGTTAGAATTTCATAGGTACGGCGCAGGGGAGCGCGGCTCATGGTCAACATAACAAAGACCATAGAAAGCATCATCAATCCCCCGAGAATTTGGGCGGTGTAGGTGAACATGGAGGCAAGTTGACCGGTGGTCAGCCCCAAATCCGGGTTGTTACCGGACTGGACCACCATAGTTGCGCCCAGGAAAGAGATGGTCAGCAGGCAAGTGTAGACCGCCGCCTGCATAAAGGGATTGTTCAGGGCCATGATCTTTTCTGCCTTGGAAAAATCATCATGAACGGTTTTGGAAACGGTGGTGAATTTGTCTACTTCTTTTCCTTCCCGCACAAAGGCTTTTACCACCCGCATACCGTGAATATTTTCCTGGACGGTGTTATTGAGAGTGTCGTAGGTCTTGAATACCCGCTCAAAAATGCCGTGCACCAATTTAATAAGGGTAAACAGAGCAACCGCCAAAAGGGGCAGCACGATGCAGTACACAACGCAAAGCCGGGGGCTGATGCGCATAGCCATAATGAGCGCCATAACCAGCATCATAGGGCAGCGGATGGCCATCCGGATCATCATTTGGAAGGTCATCTGCAGATTGGCCACATCGGTGGTCAGCCGGGTGACGATGGAAGAGGTAGAGAATTTGTCGATATTGGAAAAATCGAAGGTTTGCACCCGGTGGTACATATCGTGGCGCAGGTTTCTGGCAAACCCTGTGGCGGCATGGGCACCGAAGAAGGCGGAGGCCACACCGAATGACAAAGAGCATAGCGCACACAGCGCAAGCAATATGCCCTTTTGCACCACTACAGTCATATTTCCTGCGTGGATACCGTCATCCAAAAGGGATGCCAGCACCAGCGGAATGGTCACTTCCATAGCCACTTCACCGATCATGGTAAGGGGGCTTAAAATGGCAGACCATTTATACTCCCGAATACTTCGGGCCAGTCGTCTTATCATACAGTCGCCTCCAAAGAAAAGTACACTTATTTTAGCACCATTATTTTCCAAATGCAATATTTAGATAAGGAAAATGGCCTGCCTTATCAGGGGCAGACCATTTCCAAAAAAGAAGAGAGGTAGAAGGCAGGAAGCCAAACGGTGGGCGGCTTCCTGTGGGAGGTTTCGATAAACAAATCCTTCTATGGTTAGCATACAGATGGGTTTTGAACAGAAGGTGAAGGGTTTGCAAATAAAATACGACATTTTTGTGAACACCCAACGATTGACAGAAAGGCCCTTTGGGTATAAAATGTATGTATCTATGCACGAAAGGAGAAACACTATGGATTCTGGCAGTATACCCGGCCGAAGTACCCAATTTAAGAAGCCGTTTCCCGGTGTTTGCCTTTTGCTTGCCGGGTGAGGGCTTCACTTTTCAGTGAAGGAGGAAACCCAAATTGCAAGAACGCTTTGAAATTATGGAAAAGGCCATCGGAAAGATGCTGGAGGAGAAGAAGTATGCTACGCTCCGGGATATTTTGGTGACCATGAATCCGGCAGATATTGCGGCTATTTTCACCAATATAGAAGAAAGCAGCCTGCCTCTGCTGTTCCGTCTGCTTCCCAAGGAGTTGGCAGCGGAAACTTTTGTAGAAATGGAGCCGGAGGAGCAGGAGCTGCTGATCCGCACTTTTTCCGATAACGAATTAAAAGAAGTGGTGGATGAACTCTATGCCGACGATGCGGCGGCCTTGATTGAAGAGATGCCTGCCAATGTGGTAAAGAGAATTCTGAAGCAGGCTGACCCGGAAATGCGTCAATCCATCAACCAGATTTTACGCTATCCGGAAAATTCTGCCGGCTCTTTGATGACCACCGAGTATGTGTCTCTGCGGCCTAATATGACGGTGGAAGAAAGTATTTTGCGTATTCGCCGGCAGGGTGTGGACAAGGAAACCATCTACACCTGTTACGTAACGAAAGACCGGAAACTTTTGGGTATCGTTACGGTCAAGGATTTGCTCCTGGCAGAAGACGATGAGATGCGGATTGAAGATATGATGCTTGAAAACTTCATTTCCGTCACCACCCATACGGACCAGGAAGAAGTGGCCCGTATGTTCAGCAAGTATAATTTCCTGGCACTGCCGGTTGTGGACAATGAAAACCGGATGGTTGGTATCGTCACCTTCGACGATGCTATGGACGTTATGGAAGACGAGGCCACCGAGGATATGGAAAAGATGGGCGGTATGATTCCCTCGGAAAAGACCTATTTGCGGTCTTCTGCCTGGGAACTGTTCCGTAACCGTATTCCCTGGCTACTGCTATTGATGGTGTCTGCCACCTTTACAGGTATGATTATCACATCCTTTGAAGGGGCGCTGGCTGCCCAGGCGGCGCTGACAGCCTTTATCCCTATGCTGATGGGTACAGGCGGTAACTCCGGCAGTCAGTCTTCCGTTACCATTATCCGCGCCCTGAGCCTGGATGAACTGGAATTTTCCGACATTCTGCGGGTTGTTTGGAAAGAAATCCGAACCGCTGTTCTGTGCGGCCTTGCGCTGTCAATCGTCTGCTTTGGCAAGATTTGGCTGGTGGACCGGATGCTGCTGGGTAATTACGATATTACCCTCTATGTAAACCTGGTTGTCTGTCTTGCGCTGTTCTTTACGGTGCTGGTTGCAAAAATTGTGGGCGCTGTGCTGCCGATGGTTGCAAAACTTGTCCGTCTTGACCCGGCGGTTATGGCAAGCCCCTTTATTACTTCTATTGTAGATGCCCTGTCCCTGCTGGTGTACTTCCTGTTTGCCCGGGCTATCTTAGGGTAGAGAATTCGAACCGAAATAGACGGTATGTGATTGATTATGAAAACTGCTTTGTGCTCCCAATCGGGCTTTGCCCGGCAAATTGACCGATACCTGAATAGTTTGTGGTATCCTGTTTGCTTGGGGGCACTTTGCGCTTTTTCGGGCCTGGGCGGCAGCAGCCGCTACACCCTTTGCATGGGACTAATCGCGGTAACAGTCCTTTTGACGGTCCTTTTTGCCACCGATTGCAAGCCCCTTTTTGCCCCGATGCTGATGAGTTTTTGCGCTTTGGGCCGGGACACCGGGGATACCTACTGGGAAGTAGGCGGCGATGTGATGCGCTACTACCGGGATGGGGCCTTTGCCTTTGTGATTTTTCTGGGTGTTGTGGCAGTGACAGCGCTGCTTATCCGCTTTTGGAAGGATGGCACTCTTCGGGATATCTGGGAAAACCGGGGGCTTTGCTTTTGGAGCATTGTGGCGTTGGATGTTGCTTTTCTTCTCAATGGCATTTTCAGCGCCCATTGGGTGCAGTTAAATATTGCCTACGGCCTGCTGATGGCCTTTGGGTTTACCTTTTTCTACCTTGTTTGCGCCAGCCTGGCGCGCAGAGGAGAGAAGGCTACACGGTATGCCTGCTGGTGTATGGTGTGTGCCGCCTTTATTGGTGCGGTACAAGTGCCGGTGGTGCTTATGCGAAGCGGAGAAATTGCTGTGGAAATGGGCATCTTATCTGCCCAAAGCAGGGGACATATCGAACTTGGATGGGGACTTTCCACCACCGTTACGGCTTTTATGGTGTTGGGTATTCCGGCGGCGTTTTATTTGGCGGCAAATCACCGGTTCGCACCGGTCAGTTATGGCTTAGGCCTTGTGCTGTTTGGCTGTGTCGCCTTTATTGGCTCCCGCAGCGCTCTTTTGGTGGGGACGGTTTCGGTGCTGATTTGCGCCATAGCCTGCTGCTTTGGAAAGAATAAGGCGGTTTGCCGGAAATTAGGACTTTGCCTTTTTGCCCTTTTAGGATTGGGACTAATATGGGTCCATTTCTTCCTGATGCCCCTGACGCAAGTGTTCCGGGATTTGATAGGAAAACTGCGGCTGGACGGGTTGATGACAGAAGGCAGAGTAGAGATTTGGAAGGATGGCTGGCAGGCATTTACCCATTGGCCTGTGTTTGGCGTGGGCTTTGACAGAGGGGTAACGTTACCTGACGAAGCGGTCCAAAATGTGTTTGGCAGTATGTATCATAACATCTTTGTGCAGTTTGCAGGAGCAATGGGCATTGTGGGACTATTAGCCTTTTTGTTCCACCTTTGGCAGGCGGGCCGTTTGTGGCGGCAACCCATTGCAAATAAAATACTGCTCTTAACCTTACCTTTGATGATTTTACTGACCTCTTTGGTAGATAACTTTTTCTTTTACTTAAATCAGCAAATTGCCTACTGTATGTTTCTGGCAATTGCGGAAAGGAAAACCCCATGATTGCCAATTACCATACCCACACCTACCGGTGTGGCCACGCCTGCGGAGAGGACGAGGAATATGCCCAAAGGGCCTTTGAGGCAGGTGTTGAAATTTTGGGGTTTTCCGACCATACCCCCTATTTTTTCCCCGGAGACCATTATTCCAAATTCCGGATGCGTCCGGAGAAATTTCCCGGCTACTGCCAAAGTGTGCAGATGCTGAAGCAAGCTTACAAGGGAAAGATGGAAATTCATTTAGGTGTGGAAGCAGAGTATTATCCAAAATTGTTTCCCAAACTTTTGACCTACTTGCAGGATCACGGGGTAGAGTACCTGCTTTTGGGGCAGCACTACATAAGAAATGAAACCGACGGGGTCTATTCTGGCCATTCCACCGAAGATTTGGATACCTTAAAAACCTACTGCTATCAGACAATGGATGCGATGAACACCGGCCTGTTTACCTATTTTGCCCACCCGGATCTTATTCGCTATGAAGGAGATAAAAAGCAGTATTTGCAGTATATGCGCCAGCTTGCCCGGGAGGCAAAAAACTGTAATGTTCCCTTGGAAATGAACCTTTTGGGTGTCCGGGAGGACAGGCATTATCCCAACAGAGCCTTTTGGGAAGCGGTGGCAGAAGAAAACTGCCCGGTCATTTTGGGGTCCGATGCACACGCACCGGAGGTTTTCAGCAGCGCGCTGGATGAAGAAAAAGCCCTGGCCTGGCTGAAAGAATTGGGACTTACGCCCTTAGATACCGTGCCTTTGCGGCCGATAAACAGAACATAAGGAGAAATATATGAATAAAAAAGAACTTTGGCGCGTGGTGAAATTCACTCTGTTTTCCATCAGCGCCGGTGCAATCCAAATGGGCAGTTTTGCCCTGCTACATGAATTGACAGGTTTAGACGAGTGGCAGAGTTATTTGATTAGTTTGACCCTTTCCGTTCTGTGGAATTTCACCCTGAACCGGAAGTTCACTTTCCAGTCCGCCGCCAATGTGCCGGTGGCAATGCTGAAGACTTTGGGCTACTACCTGGTGTTTACACCATTGTCTACACTTTTAAGTCACTATTTGACCGCAAACCTTGTGTGGAATGCATACCTGGTGGAATTTTTGATGATGGTTCTCAATTTCGTGACAGAATTTTTGTTCCAGCGGTTCTTCGTCTTTGGTAAAAGTATTGACAGCGCAAAGGAGCCTAAAAAATGATTGGATGTCAGGATGTTTCTATTTCCTATACCGGGCGGTTTTCTCTTTATGAAGGGGCTATGACCACCACTACCAGTGGCTCTCAAATCAAAATTGCTTTCAAGGGCGATACCATTCGGCTGTTGTTCGATGTAAAGACCAATAAGCAGACAATGCCCCATTTGTGGCTTGCACTGGATGGGGGCGCCAAAGTGGAAGTGCCGGTGGATGCCTTCTTGCGGCTGGAAACCACCCCCGGGGAGCATATTTTGGAAATTGTTTTCAAGGGATCTGTGGAAACCCAGCCCCGGTTTTGCCATCCTTTGGTGGGTAAAATTTCTTTTTTGGGCTATGATTTGGCAGAGCCCGGCACTTTGCCGGTAGATAACCGGAAAACCATTGAATTTGTGGGAGACAGCATCACAGAAGGGGTGCTGATTGATGCGCAAATAGGGGAGTTCGGCAATGCCGTTTGCCAGTCCCATGCCACCGATGCTACCGCCACCTATGGCTGGATTGCAGCAGAAAAATTGGGCCTTCGCCACTATCATATGGGCTATGGCTATGTGGGCGTAACCCATTTGGGTAACGGCGGTGTGCCCCTTGTGCAGGAGGCTTACCCCTGGTGTTTCCAGAATGCGCCCATTGCCTATCACCCGGATTATGTGGTTATTAACATAGGCACCAACGATAGGGAAGCCCCTGCGGAAGAATTTTACGAGGGCTATTGGAAATTGCTGGATGCCATCCGTACCTGCCACCCGGATGCCAAAATTTTCAGCCTTTGCCCCTTTATTCAGGGGCATGTCAGCACCCAAAAGAAACTGATTGCAGACTACAACCGGGAAAAAGGGGAGAATATCCTCTTTATTCCCACAGAGGGCTGGCTTCCGCCGAGTCCCATTCACCCCTTAAGACAATCTCACCGCTACGCAGGAGAGCGTTTGGCAGAAGAGCTTAGGAAGTTTTTGTAAAAATCCTTGCATATACCGCAGGAAAGTGATAAAATATTTCAGGAAATTACGGGACTTCCCCCGAAATCAAATTTAGGAGGCTACATAATGACACCGGAAGCAAAAAAGCAACTGTGTATTACCGCTTGCAAAGTGCGTATGGGCGTGATTGAATCCACCTACGGCGCAAAAGCAGGCCACCCCGGCGGCAGTTTGTCTGCAGCAGAGGTTTACACCTATCTGTACTTTAAGGAAATGAACATTGATCCTAAAAATCCCAAGTGGGAAGATCGGGACCGTTTTGTGCTCAGCAAGGGCCACACTACCCCCGGCCTGTATTCCACTTTGGCACAGCGGGGCTTCTTCCCCGTAGAGGACCTGCCCACTTTCCGTCACATTGATTCTTACCTGCAGGGCCACCCCAATATGAACACCGTTCCCGGTGTGGATATGTCCACCGGTTCTCTGGGCCAGGGCGTATCTGTTGCCACCGGTATGGCACTGGCTGCCAAGCACACCGGCAAGCAAAACAGAGTTTACACCCTGCTGGGTGACGGCGAAATCCAGGAAGGCCAGGTTTGGGAAGCCTTTATGGCGGCTGCCCACTACAAGCTGGATAACCTGTGCGTGATCATTGATAACAACGGTCTGCAGATTGATGGTAACATTGCTGATGTTATGAGCCCCTATCCCATCGTGGACAAGCTGGCCGCTTTCGGCTTTGAAGTTGCCGCCGTTGACGGTCACAACTTTGACGAACTGGAAGCCGCTTTCGCAAAGGCTCGTGAAACAAAGGGCAAGCCCTTTGCAATCGTAATGAAGACCACCAAGGGTAAGGGCGTTTCCTACATGGAAAACAATGCCGGCTGGCACGGCAAGGCTCCCAACGATGCAGAATATGCCCAGGCAATGGCAGAACTGAAGGCCCAACTGGCAGAATTGGAGGCGTAATTATGGCAGATATGAAGAAAGTTGCAACCCGTGACAGTTACGGTAACGCCCTGAAGGAACTGGGCGCAGAAGTAAATGACCTGGTGGTTCTGGATGCTGACCTGGCCGGTGCCACCAAGACCGGTGTATTCCAGAAAGCCTTTCCCGAGCGGCATTTTGACAGCGGCATTGCCGAAGCCAATATGATTTGTATGGCCGCCGGTATGTCCACCGCAGGCCTGGTACCTTTCGCATCCAGCTTTGCTATGTTTGCCGCAGGCCGTGCTTTTGAGCAGGTTCGTAACTCCATCGGCTACCCCCACTTGAATGTAAAAATCGGCGCTACACACGGCGGTATTTCCGTTGGTGAAGACGGCGCTTCTCACCAGTGCTGTGAAGACTTCGCCCTGATGCGTTCCATCCCCGGCATGACGGTTATCTGCCCTGCTGACGATGTGGAAGCAAAGGCTGCTGTCCGCGCTGCTTACGAAATGAATGGCCCTGTTTACCTGCGTTTTGGCCGTCTGGCTGTGCCCGTATTCCACAGCGAGGACTATAAGTTTGAAATTGGCAAGGGTGAAGTGCTGAAAGATGGTACCGATGTGGCAATCATTGCCAACGGCCTGCTGACCTATGAAGCCATTGTTGCCGGTGAAAAGCTGGCAGAATGCGGCATCAATGCGATGGTTATCAATATGGCTACCATCAAGCCCCTGGATGAGGAACTGGTGATTGAAGCTGCTCGCAAGTGCGGCAAGGTCATCACCTGCGAAGAGCACTCTGTCATCGGTGGCCTGGGCGAAGCAGTTTGCGGTGTTCTGGCTGAAAAGTGCCCCACTCTGGTGCGCCGTATCGGTGTCAACGATGAGTTCGGTCACTCCGGCCCGGCTGTGGATCTTCTGAAGCAGTTTGGCCTGTGCGCTGACCACATTGTGGAAGTCGCCAAAGAACTGTGCAAGTAAGAGAATAAAACATCGCCCGAAGGAAACTTTCCTTCGGGCGATACTTTTTGTTATTCAAACATTTCAAGGATGGATGCTTTGGGGCGGGCGCCGGCAGACTGGGTGATGATTTGGCCGTCCTTGATGACCATTAAGGTGGGGATGGTCATTACATCGTACTTTCCTGCCAGTTCCGGCTCTTCATCCACGTTTACCTTGCAGACTTTGATATCTTCCCGCTCTTCGGCAATTTCATCTAAGATAGGGCCGACCATACGGCAAGGACCGCACCAGGGGGCCCAAAAGTCTAAAAGAACGGGGATTTGAGATTGTAAAACTTCCTGCTGGAAGGTGTCTTTCGTAATGTGTAAGGTTTTCATAAGCGTTCCTCCTTTTGTTTTCTGAGGATAGTATACCACCGAATAAGGAATACTTATGTGATAAATATCACATTATTAAGCAAATATGGAAAAATATCCCAAAACCAGGATGCCGAGGGCAATCCGGTAGATGCCAAAGGGAGCAAAACTGCGCTTGCGGACATATTCCATAAGGCCGCGAATGACCAGCAGGCTGACGAAGAAACTGACAAGGCAGCCGATGGCCAAAACGCCCCATTCGGTAGCGGAGGCAGAAATGCCTTCCATCAGGAATTTGAGCAGTTTCAGGGCACTGGCACCCAGCATTGTGGGAATTGCCAGGAAGAAGGAGAATTCTGCGCCGGCACTTCTGCTGACACCCAGCAAAAGCGCGCCCAAAATGGTGGAGCCGGAGCGGGATGTACCGGGAATAAGGCTTAAACACTGGAAACAGCCGATTAGCAGGGCAGTTTTCCAGTCAATGGCATCCACGCTGTTAACCAGGGTGCCCTTGGGGATTTTTTCCACAAACAAAAAGGCAATGCCGTAAAACACCAGGGCGATGGAAACCACCAGGTAATTATAAAAATGGGCATCCATCCAGTCGTCAAAGGCAAGACCTAAAACGGCAGAGGGGAGAACAGCCACAATCACTTTACCCCACAGAAGCCAGGTGTTTTTCTTCTGGATGTGGTCCTTTTTGGGGCAGAAGGGGTTGAGTTTTTGGAAGAATAAAAGTACAACCGCCAAAATAGCACCCAACTGGATAACTACCTGGAACATTTCGTAGAAGGCTTCGCTAATGCTTAAAGGCAAAAATTTTTCCAAGAGAATTAAGTGGCCGGTAGAAGAAACGGGAAGCCATTCGGTGATGCCTTCCACGATGCCGAAAACCACCGCTTTCAGCAGTTCAATAAAATTCAAGAGTAACACATCCTTTCTTTATTATCATAACAGGTGGACGGTATTTTTGCAAGAATAGAAAATTCTGTGTACTTTTTTACAAATTGTTCACCCGAATGGGAAGAAATCGGCTATAATGGCTATAGAAAAGGAAAAGGAGGGTCACTATGGCAACATCAGTTTTGGTTGTGGAAGATGACCGTAATATTGGAGAACTTCTGCAGTTATATTTGGAAAAAGAAGGCTATGCGGTGACCATCGCCACCGATGGCGGTATGGGTTTGCAAAAATTCCGCACTATCCGGCCCGATTTGGTGCTGCTGGATGTAATGATGCCGGTAATGGATGGCTGGGCCGTTTGCCGGGCAATCCGTCAGGAAAGCCAGACCCCCATCATTATGCTCACGGCGAAGGCAGAAACGGAAGACAAAGTTGCCGGCCTGCGGACCGGTGCAGACGATTATGTAACCAAGCCCTTTGAAATGCGGGAACTTCTTGCCCGGATTGAGGCGGTTCTGCGCCGCACAAGTCCCGGCGCAGAGCAGGCGAAATCCAAGCGGCTGATTTTTGACCGGCTGATTATTGATATGGATGCCTTTGAACTGACCATAAACGGCAAAAAAGTTGACACGCCCCCCAAGGAGATGGAACTGCTTTATTATCTGGCTTCCTCTCCCAACCGGGTCTATACCCGCAATCAACTTTTGGATGAAGTGTGGGGCTTTGACTATTTTGGCGATAGCCGAACGGTGGATGTGCATGTAAAACGGCTTCGGGAAAAATTGGAGGGCGTTTCCGAAAACTGGAATTTGAAGACGGTTTGGGGCGTAGGGTATAAATTTGAGGTAATTGCAGGATGAAAACCATTTATCGTCGGTTTATGATTCCGGCGGCTCTGGTGCTTTTTTGCGCGCTGTTAATGGTGGCGGCGGTATTCCAATACCAGGCCAGGGCCCAAATGCGCCATAACAACTATGAGACCCTGGAGGCAACTGCCGACACAGTGGCCAGAATGGCAACGGCTTACTACGGGGAAACCAGCCTGGAAAGTGACCAGTTTTATTTGAGTGTCACCGCCGCTTCCCGGGCAGCCAATGCCCAAACGATAATTTGTGACAGCCTTGGGCGACTGGTGTTGTGTTCCGAAGCGCCTTACGGGTGCGGTCATCGGGGCATGGTGATCAGCAAAAGCTATATGGAAAGGGTCTATCGGCTGAAGGTGGCCCGGGCAGAGGGGCGGATTGAACCCCTTTATGAAGATGCCCGGTTTGTGGTGGGTATGCCTATTTATGACAAAAGCGGCATCCCCTCCGGAATTGTGCTTACCTCCACCTCTTTGGAGCCTACCCTGGATGCCTTCCGGGAACTGATGACGGTTTGCGTACTCACCAGTTTGGGGGCAGTTTTTGTGGCAATCGTGCTGATGGCCCTGATTTTGCGCCGGCAGAATTCTCCCTTGCAGGAGATCCGCCGTACGGCCAATGACTTTGCACACGGAAAACTTTCTTCCCGGCTGAAGGTGAACAGAAAGCACCCGGTGGATGTGCAGGAACTGGCTTTGGCCTTTAACAACATGGCAGAGGCGTTGGAAAAGGCAGAACTGCAGCGGCAGGAATTTGTTGCCAACGTGTCTCACGAACTTAAGACCCCTATGACCACTATTTCCGGTTTTATGGACGGCATGCTGGATGGTACGATCCCGCCGGAAGAACAGCCAAAGTATATGGGCCTGGTTTCGGAAGAAACAAAGCGGCTGAGCCGGCTGGTCAGAAGCATGCTGGATATTTCCAAACTGCCCCAGGAGGGTGGCGTACCGGAGGAACGGAAGAGCCAGTTTGATGTGGCAGAATGCGTGGGCCGGGTGCTTATCACCTTTGAGCGGAAAATTACCCAAAAGGAACTGGATGTGGCAGTGAATTTCCCGGATCTTCCGGTGTACACAAGAGCCGACCAGGATAGCATTACCCAGGTGGTTTACAATTTGCTGGACAATGCGGTAAAATTCTGCCAGGCAGGCGGTCGGCTGGGCGTGGAAATCCGGCAGACACCGGAAAAGATTTATGTGGCCATTTCCAATACCGGAAATCCCATTCCGGCAGAGGAACTGCCTTTGGTATTTGAGAGGTTTCATAAAATCGACAAGAGCCGTACAGATAAAGAGGGCTGGGGATTAGGCCTTTATATCGTCAAAACCATTGTATGCTCTCACGGGGAGAATATCCGGGTATCCAGCGCAGGAGATACCACAGAATTTACATTTACTTTGCCCTGCGCATGAGGTTTTTATGGAAGCAAATAAGCCAATTGATGAAGTAGCCGTCACTTATGAGACCGGCGTAACCCAGCCGGGGAAAAGTCACAGAGGCATCATTGCGGTACTGCTGATGCTGGTGATTTTCCTCTCCGGAGTGGTGACCGCTTTGGGACTGATGAATGTGCGGCTGTTCCGGGAACTGAACGGGGACAGCAACGACCAGGTGGTCCCGGTGTCCTTTGAAGCACCCACAGATGGAACGGATATCTACGCCCACGCAAAGATGAATGTGGGGGTGGAAGTGCCGGAGCTGGATATTTGGTATGTGTTTGTCAGCGGCATCTGCAATGAGTACTATGACATCCCTATGGGTCCGCTGGTGACCTCTGCGGGAGAAAGCGCAATGGAGGCCGGCATCCGGGAAGGAGATATCTTTCAGGCCATAAAGGGAAGCACCGTCCAAACTGCCCAGCAACTGCAGGATGTACTGCTTGCCTGCCAAAACGGTGAGAAGGTAAGTGTGAAACTTTACCGGGTTAGCGAAAAGAAAGAAATAGAAGTTACTTTGTCTGTGGTAAAGTGAGGGAAACTATGGAAGGCGGACTTGAAAGAATTTATGAAATTTACGGCACGATGACCGATTGCTTTGGCAATCTGAAACTGTCGGCGCTGCTGTATCTTGCCCAGGATGCGGCAGGGGAACATTGTAAACAACTATCGCTGGACTGGGATACGATGGCCCAAAAGCAGATGTTTTGGGCGGTAATCCGCCATCGGGTACAAATTACCCGCCTGCCCAGAGAAGGGGAGAAAGTCAGGGTGCAAACCTGGCCGATGCCCACTACCCGGGTGGCATTCCCCCGGTCTACGGTGGCTTATGACGAAAAAGGCCGGGAACTGTTCCGTTCCATCAGCCTTTGGGTGATTATGGACCGGAACACCAGAGGTATGATTTTACCTGCCAAAAGCGGGATTATGGTGCCGGGGGTGGAATTTGGAAACGAGTTGCCTGCGCCCCGGGCTTTGGCACCCCAGGGCCTTTCCAGCAGTCAAACAAGACAGGTGCGATATATGGATCTGGATAAGAATGGCCATATGAATAACACCCGGTATCTTGACTGGGTGGCAGATTTGCTTCCTTCCAAATTTTACGGCGCCCATCAGCCCAAGGAAGCGGTGGTTTGCTACAACGCAGAAGCCCTGGAAGGCCAGGAAATTGCCCTGAAATGGGAGTTAAACAGCAACGGGGAACTGACGGTAGACGGACACGGGATAGGAGAAAAAGAGGAGCGGATTTTCTCTGCACAGGTCACTTTTTGACAGTATTCTGTAAACCAAATGAAAAATCCTCCATTTTTAACATAATTATCACAAATCCCCGAAAAAGCCCTGCAGACCCCGGTCTGCAAGGCTTTTTTTGCGGGTAGCCTGTGGAAAAACTTGTGGAATGTGGGGAAAACTTTAGGTCGCTAAACCGCGAAAAATGCCATAATTTAGGTGTTATGTAAACGGATATTCTGTCCACCTGCCTATGATTGACACAGCCATAAAAATTTGGTAACATAATAAAAAATCTAATCGAGGATGTTTTATGGAAAACTATTTGCGCCCCCGGCTGACGGAAGACAAAGTGAAGGCTATTTCCAGCCTGGGACTTGCCCATGTGGGTGACGGGGTTTTTGAATTGCTGTGCCGAAGCCTGCTGTGTGTTCAGGGCAAGACCACTGTGAAAAATTTGCACAAGAATACGGTGGGGTTTGTGAATGCACCGGCCCAGGCCAAATTTGCCGACTGCATTTTGCCCCACCTGACGGAAAAAGAGCAGGATTACTATCGCCGGGGCAAGAATACCCATACCCATGCTGCCCCCGGTGCGGCCACCCGGCAGGAATATGCCAAGGCCACCGGGTTGGAGGCTCTGTTTGGAGCGCTCTACCTTTTGGGGGAGCAGGAACGGGTGAACGAACTGTTCAAGATAGGAATGGAGGAACTGTATGGCCTTTGATGCTTGCTTTTTAGGGGCTGTATTGAAAGAAATCCAGGATAAGGCTTTGGGCGGCCGAATTGAGAAAATTCACCAGCCTGCCCGGGATAGCATCCTGGTACAACTGCGTTGTGACAGTGGCCGGTATAAACTGCTTTTTGGCATCAGCCCGGCAAGTCCCCGGCTTTATTTGACGGAGGCCAGCCCGGAAAATCCTGCCCAGCCGCCTATGTTTTGTATGTTTTTGCGGAAACATCTGTCCGGCGGACGGCTGATTAAGGTAAGTCAACTTCCAATGGAGCGGGTGGCGGAGTTTACATTTTCCTGTATTTCCGAACTGGGCGACCCGGTGGAGCGGCGGTTGGTGGCAGAACTGATGGGCAGAACCTGCAATCTGTATTTACTGGATGAAACAGGCCGGATTTTGGACTGCCTGCGGCGAATTGGCTTTGATGAAACAGTCAAGCGGCCTGCGCTGCCCGGTCTTTACTATCAAAGCCCGGAGCCGGTTGAAAAATACAACCCTTCCCAAATGGAACTACCTGACTGGGAAGACCTTTGCGCCCAGCCCGGCCCGGATTTGCTTTGTGAGAGGTTAATGGAAAAGGTGGGCGGCCTTTCTATGCTGGTGTGCCGGGAAGCGGCACTGGCAGTGGGCGGGGATACCGATGCCCGGATGGAGAATTTGGAAAATGCTCCGGAAAAACTCCATACTTTTTTCCGTACCCATTTGGAAAATCCCGGCCCTTATTATTATGCTGACAACCGGGGCAACTGGAAGCAGTTTGCCTTTTGCCCCATTTACCAGTATGGCCAATGCCAAAAGGCGGAAGATTTTACTGCCCTCTTAGACGGCTTCTATGTGGTGAAGGACCGCAAAGATGCCATGCACCAAAAAAGCCAGGCGGTACGAAAGACCGTTTCCAACCTGTGCCAGCGGATCGAACGGAAAATGGCCATCCAGGAAAAAGAACTGGAAGCCACCTATGATAGAGAGCGGCTGCGGCAGTTTGGGGATATTGTGACTGCCAATTTGCACCGCATCCAAAAGGGACAGCCTGTTTTGCAGGCAGAAGACTTTTATGATGAAAACATGGCACTGGTGGACATTCCCCTGTCTGTTACCCTTTCCCCCCAGCAGAATGCGGCAAAGTACTATAAAGACTACACCCGGATGAAAAATGCGGAAAAGGAACTGAAGAACCAACTTTCTCTAGGGCAGGTGGAACGGCAATATCTGAAAAGCGTATTGGAAGAACTGGACCGGGCGGATACAGAAGCAGATTTGGAAGAAATCCGCCGGGAACTGCAGGAGGGCGGCTATCTGAAAAAAGAGAGCAGCCAAAAGCGGATGAAAACGGCCAGGAGCCAGCCTATGCGCTTTGTCTCCACCGACGGCTATCCTATTTATGTGGGCAGGAATAACCACCAAAATGAGGAACTGACGTTCCGTTTGGCACGAAAGGACGATTTGTGGCTCCATGCCCAAAAGGTACACGGCTCCCACGTGATTATCGCCTGCGCAGGCAAGCAGCCCCCGGATAATACCATCACCCAGGCAGCCCAGTTGGCGGCCCATTACGCCCAAACCGCCGGCGGACAGAATGTGGCGGTGGATGTAACCCCTGTCAAGCAGGTAAAAAAGACCCCGGCAGGCAAGCCGGGCATGGTGATTTATCACACCTATAAAACGGTTATCGTCAATCCTTACCCGGATATTCGCCTTGATCCCTTGAATGCGGAATAAACAACGGCTGTCCCTTGGACAGCCGTTGTTTTTACAAAAAATAATAATATTATGTGATAAGTGTTGCGTGTCAATCGTCATATAGATGAACGCCCAATTACAAATAAAGGGGTGAACCTGTGGAGTACAGAGAAATAGAAAACCTGTTTGAAGCATATGCAGAGGATGTGTTCCGCCTTGCTTTGAGCTATTTACATAACAGGCACGATGCAGAGGATATTTGCCAAACCGTATTCCTGAAATTGCTAAACTATAAACAACAACTGCAACCCGGGAAGGAAAAAGCCTGGTTGTTGGCTTGCACGGCAAACGCCTGCAAGGATAATCTCAAATCTTTTTGGCGAAAAAATATTGTTGAATTGGACGAAACAATGGCTTTTTCCAGCGATGCGGACAAAGAACTTTGGGAAGCAGTCAATTCCCTTGCCCCTAAGTACCGGGCTGTAGTCCATTTGTATTATTATGAGGGTTATGCACAAGATGAAATTGCAGAAATTTTGAAGATGTCCCGCACTGCAGTGCAGACACGTATGAGCAGGGCGCGAAGTCAATTGAAGGAGGTGCTGAGCAAGTATGACTAATGCATATCGCAAATTTATGAAACAGCAGCACATGTCAGAACAGGCAAAGCAAGCCTTTTATTACAATTTACAGCGCACGGGAAATCATAAAAAGCATTCCTTCATCCCTAAAATTGCCATTGTGGCAGCGTGCATATTGATATTGGTTTCTGCTACCGTATATGCGGCAGAAAATATTTTTGGCATCAGTTTCGTGAAAGTGATCACGGGTGTTACGTCCAACGGTCAAAGCGGAACAGGATATGAAGTTACCTATCCTGTGTTTGACAATCGCCCACTATCAGATTTTTCAGAGGAAATTCAAAGGGTAGACGGCTATAAATTGGAAACCTATTCCACATGGCAGCAGGCAGAGAAAAAACTGGGCATTACACTGGTAAATAATTCTTTTTTACAGGGGGAAATGCTTACGAAGGCCTATGCCTATGACTTGAAGGAAGAAGGTATTTATGCGCCGGTACACTGTTACGCATCCTATACCGGTGAAGATCATCAGCTTTACAGGGCTGAGATTGCTGCCGCATACGGCTATAAAAACATACACATAACCATCCGCACAATCGTAACCTGTGCCCATCCGGCCATTTCCCAGGAAGAAATGCAGCAGATGCATGGCTCGAGCGTTATATATAAAACAGAAAATGTGGAAAAAATTACGCAGGAACAGTATACGGCAGCCAATGGCGTGAAGACAACAGTTGTAACGGTTGACCAAATAGGTGGCAAACCTACAAGGTATGAAGCCGGTTTTTCTGCCAACGGTGCTTCCTATAGGATAACCGTGAACGGCAGCCGCACCGGGCAAGATGAGGAAGCAAAGAATACACTTATTCAGATTTTAGAAGGGTTTGTGTTTTAACCCTTTCCAATATTTCCTATAGCGACAGGAGGATGCACGGTGCTTAAAAATATAGTATCTTTGGCGTTTCGGGGCATCTTCCGAAAAAAACGGAGCAGCATACGAATTTTTTTGGTGCTTCTGCTGTCTTTTGCCTTTGCGGTTGCTTCTGTGTCCCTGGTGGGCAGCATCAGTAAAACCAATCAGGAATTCAGACTTAATACTTTCGGCCAATGGTATTTTGCCATTCCTTCGGGACTGGAAGAAGACCTCAACTGGCTACAAAATCAAGCTTGGGTCGATGCTATAGGGGTAGGTCGCAGTTATGGATATATCCCGACGGAAACCGGGGAAACAGGCTTTGGTACTGTAGATAACAGCTTGAAAGAAATGGGAAGATTAGACCTGGACAAGGGCCGTTGGCCGGAAACGGAAACGGAAATCGTGTTGGAAGCGGATGTGCTCAACATATTGGGGTATGACTATACCATTGGCCAGGAAGTGTCCTTTCTCGTATTTGTTCCTTACGGGGCAGGAGCAATTCCCACAAGATGTACATTTACACTGTGCGGCATCGTGCAGGAATACACAGACCTGTGGGTGCTGAACAGCAATCAAAACGGACAAAGACTGAATGGGGCCATTGTTACAGAAGAGGGTGCAAAGCAGGTTTTGTCAGATGCTGCGGCCCGGTTGACACCGGAAACATTGGAAGAAGGCGCTTGTCTTGATGAGCCGATTCCCCAGTACTTTATTACTGTCAACCAGACGCATAGAGAGTCTGCCCAAATAGAACTAAAAAACTACTTATCCCAAACCCGGCTGACAGGAGACCGTTTTCCCTGCGTGAACAGCATTGCCTATGAGGGGGCAGCTACCGCTTCTTATGATGGCTTCTACACCTTAGTGATTGCGGCGGTAGCATTGCTGGCTGTGCTGTGCATTTATATTATTCAGTTGCCAACAGAAGCTAAGAGCTTCGCAACATTACGGGCTATAGGCATAACAAGAGGACAAATGGGAGCTTTGCTGCTGACAGAGTCTTTCTTACTTTGCCTACCTGCATTGCTGTTGGGCGTTCTCTGCAGCTTTGGAATTACCTGGTTGGCGCTGCGGCTGCTCGTGTATGCAGGGTCTGTGGCTATTCAAGTAAGCATACCCTGGGAAACGGTACATACAGTGGTACTTCTCTGGGTGGGAGTCGTTGCGCTTTCCCGTCTGCTTGTATATTTCATCACTCTTCGTACGCCTTTGACAGGCCGCATAAAAATGCAGCGAAAGAAGGCTCACCGGGCAAAGACTTTTCGCAGTGCAATTATTTTCCTGTTGCTGTCTGCCTTTGGATTTGTAGTGGCCTTTACATCCATTGAGGTGTTGTCACCGAACGATAAACGTAAATCCTGGAATGGTTATGCAGCTTACACCCTCTGGAAGGAGGGAACACTTCCGCAGTCCGAAGTAGAGCTTATACAGAAGATACCCGGCATATCCCGGACGGAAGGATTTGCAGAATTGCAAGTCTATCTTTCCTGCCCGGGACTGGAGGAGCAGGAGATCTATCTTTATGCGCTTGACGATACGCAATGGGAAGATACCTTTCGTTTTGGAAAGGATCGGGAGGCCTTTCAAAAGGGAGAACGGCTGCTGATGCTTTTTCCCGATGCGACGGCTGTTCTGCCGGAAGAAGCGGACAGGGGATATCTTGTTCCGGAAGGAGATGTTACTCTCCGGCTTTACGGTGAGGACGGGGGTTGCATAATGGAATCAAAGCCTGTACCAACATCTGCCCGGTGGGTTTCCGGAATTGCAAACACAAGAACTATCGCTCATATGCATGATCCATACACGGTTATTTGCTCAGAGGCCTATTTACAGGGCCTGCTGCGTAAAATGGAGCCGGGCGCAAAATGGGGAAAGTATACTGCGGGAGAACCCTGGGGGTACAGCCGGGTATACGCCTACGTAGAACTTACAGCCGACGACCTTTCCACAGATGTCGCTATAGCAGAACTTTGCAGCAGACTGGATATTTCTTTGGATAACCGTAGGCAGCAGTTTACTGCAAATGCACAACAGTACACGCAGGAGGTGCTGTTCTTATGCGGTTCGGCAATTTGTGTCTGCCTGATGATATTACTCATTCTTACCGGCACGATTTCTCTGGAAACGGAACAGGAAAAGCATTCCTTTACTCTTCTGCACTGCTTGGGGATGTCCCCTTGGGGACGGTGGATGAAAATTGGGGGCAAGGCAATGGCAAGAAGTTTTGGGGCTGCTGCTGTGGGTTGGGTGTTTTACATAGGGTTCAAAACTGCCAAAGAATTGGCCCAAGGAAAAGCACTTGCCCAGGCAATTCCCGACTTGGGGAAATCCTTGGCATATTATGGCTACGGTTTGAGATATATAGCGGTTGTTTTCGCAGTTTGTGTTTGTATTTCTTTGTTATTAACCGCTGTGCCGAAGAGAAAACTGAAAAAGGAGCTGTGAGCCGTATGAGTGTGCTGCTGTCTGCGAAAAACTTACATAAAGTCTACCGTACTGAATCCGGGGAAGTCCCCGCGTTAAACGGAGTGAGTTACGAGTTTGAACAGGGAAAGTTCTATGCTATTTTAGGCAGAAGTGGGTCCGGCAAATCCACGCTTTTACACATTCTGGGAGGACTTTTGCGACCCACTGCCGGGCAGGTGCTTCTGAACGGAAAAGACCTTTATGCTCAAAGTGATGCCCAAATGGCAGCGTTTCGCCGCAGGTATATGGGCTTCGTCTTTCAACAGTTTAATTTGCTGGACGAGTACAGCGTGAAGAACAATATTTGTATGCCCCTTAAATTGGACGGAAAAAAACCGGACACGCAGTTTTTTGCCCAGGTGATTGATGCACTGGGACTAAAAGAAAAGATAAATAAGTACCCGGCAGAATTATCCGGCGGCGAACAACAGCGGGTTGCTATTGCCAGGTCTGTTATGGCGAAGCCGAAGCTGATTATTGCAGATGAACCTACAGGTAACCTCGATAAGAAGACGGGGGAGGAAACCCTTGGTTTGCTGATGCACTGTGCGAAAGAATACGGGCAAACACTGATAGTTGTAACACACGATCCGGATATTGCAGAAAAGGCGGACAGTATTCTGCACATCGTGGATGGAATGATAGTTTGAGTTGTTAACAAATTAAAAAGGAGGACTTTTATGAAAACAAGAAAAATCGTTATTTCTATGGTTGTATGTTTTGCTTTGATTATCTCTATGGCCATTCCTGCGTTTGCATCCTCCTCGCGCGGCCCGCTGATGCGTTGTCCTGATTGCCACGCTGGTACCGTGTATGAGACTACATCAAGAAGATATGCACATGATGAACTTTTCCCGTGTAGTCACGGCCACGACGGGTATGATTTGTTCAGTGTGTATGAAATTATTTACAGGGAACAGTGCGATGCATGTGGCTATATATGGGAAACCGAAACGGCTGAACATGTGTTCGTAGCCTGTTATGCTGATTAGGCTGATAAGCTTAAGTGATTTTCCATGTGGTTCGGAATTTGTTGAAGAATTGGGAAAGTGTCAATTTATAAAATTATGAAAAATCTGTCTGCCGCTAATGTATTGATATTTGACGATTGTGTGTTGCCCGCAGGATAAACCCAAATCACCGGAGTCCCTTGGTCATTATGGGCCAAGGGATTCTTTGACGGCTGATAGTTGTACCTACCAATGGGACAGCAGCTTTCAACCTGCTGAAGGCAGAACAAGTAATGGACAATGAACAATAGGAAAAGCCCCTCTGACGAGGGGCTTTTTGATTTTTATACTTTTGCAGGTTCTTTGGCGGTGAAGGTCAAACCCTTGGGGTAGAAGAAACGAACCTTTTCTTTGGCGATGGAGAAGTTGATCTCCTTAGCGACCCGCAGTTCACCGTCCAAGTTGATGCTGGTGGGCTTGTCGCAAATGATTTTTACCTTGTCGGTACGGAAATGTCGGACCAAGTTAGTCAGTTCTGCGTACCGGCCGTTTTTATATTTGCCCACAACGCCTGCCACTTGCAGGCGGGATACCTTTTTGACGATCAGCACATCCATCATACCGTCGCAGGGGTCTGCCTCCGGTACGGGATTAAAGCCGCCGCCGTAAAACCGGCCGTTGCAGGCGCAGATCATAGTCTGCTTGCCGTCAATCCGTTCGTCGTCCACTTCCACTATGTAATGTTCGCTGATGCGTTTGATTACATTTACCAGTGTGGACACGGCATAGGCCCGGAAACCGGACAGCAAGGGCAGACGCTTATAGCGGGCAACATCCGTGCCGATGCGGGCATCCAATCCTACAGAGCAGATGTTCAGGCTGATATCGTCGTTACACTTGATCAGATCAAAGGTGGCTTCCTCATAGTCAAGCAACCGTTCCAAATCCCGGAAAGGCTCGGTTTCGTTGAAGATTTTGATGAAGTCGTTGCCGCTGCCACCGGCAAACATGGTGATTGCCACATTGTCGCAGCCGGCAACGCCGGAGACCACTTCGTTCAGGGTGCCGTCACCGCCGCAGGAATAGATGTGGTAGTTTTCACCGGAAAGGGCCGCTTCCCGGGCAATTTGGGCGCAGTTGCCGGGCGCTTTTGAGACCCGGATTTCAAAGTCTACGCCTTTTTCGGCACAGATTTTTTCAATATGCCTGGTATACTTTTCTGTCCTGTCACGGCTGCCGGCGGCAGGGTTGATAATGAAAAGATGCTTCACTGAGACCCCTTCTTTCTATTTTTTGCGGGAGTTATCTGTATACATATAAAGGTCACACTTAATCATACCGTTGTAGAGTTTCCGCTTTTTATCTGCCCGGCGGCCAAAGTAATGCTCAAATTCCGGCTCGGAAGTGATGATATACTTCTTCCAGCCGTCGGCATATTTCAGGTGACGGCCCAAAGCACTGTAAAGCCGTTGGGCGGCCTGCAGTTCCATCATCCGCTGTCCGTAGGGGGGATTGCAGATGATAAGCCCCTGGTCGGTGGGGAGGCTCATTTTGGTGGCATCTCCATCGCGGAAAGTTACACAGTCGGAAACGCCTGCTTTGCGGGCATTGGCAAAGGAGAGGGAAACACAGGTGGGGTCATTGTCAGAGCCCATAATCTGATACTTGCCGTTAAATTCCTTGTCCCGGGCTTCCTGCTTTACCTGCTCCCAAACAGATTTGGGCATCCAGGGGTAATTCTGGGCGGCAAACTGCCGGCTTAGTCCCGGTGCCCGGTTTTTGGCAATCAGGGCGGCTTCGATGGGAATGGTGCCGGAACCGCAGAAGGGGTCCCACAGGTATTCTCTGCCTCTGTAGCGGGCAAGCTGCACCATAGCGGCGGCCAGTGTTTCCCGCAGGGGGGCATCGTTGGAAGTGGCCCGGTAGCCCCGCTTATGCAGGCCTGCGCCACTGGTGTCCAGGTAAATGGAAACCTGATTGCGGAGAATTAAAAATTGAAGCTGAAAGACCGGCCCTGTTTCCGGGAGCCAGGAAATGTCGTACTTTTCTCCCAAACGGCGGGCGGCGGCCTTTTTCACAATGGCCTGGCAGTCACTTTCGCTCATCAGTTGGCTGTCCAAACACTTGCCCTTCACAGGGAATGCGCCATCTTTGGGAATGTAGTCTTCCAAGTTGGCGTGGTAGACACCCTGGAACAGTTCTTCAAAAGTTGTTGCCTGGAATTGGGCCAGCACAATATGAATCCGCTCGGCAGTGCGCAGGCAGATATTGGCTTTGGCAAGGGTATATTCGTCACCGGTGAAGAGCACACGGCGGTCTTCCACCTGGACATTTTCCACATTTAAGCGGCGCAGTTCGTCACCGCAGATGCCCTCCAGGCCAAAAAGGCAGGGGGCGGCAAATTTCATTTGATTCATAGAAACCTCAAGGAATAATTTTCTTGGCTTTCAAATACCGTTCTTCTTCGGAGAACACACAGCCACAGTATTTTTGCATATAAAAGCCCTTTTCCCGGGCAAAGGCCTGGCCATCCTTAAAATAGGGCCGGAAGTCCCGGTACAGAAACTCCACCCCGTAAGCATCGGCGGCTTGCTGGGCCACCTGTGCCATCAGTTCGTGGTTTTGATAGGGGCTGATGAACAGGCTGGAAGTGAAACTGTCAAAGCCCCCTTCTTTTGCCTGGCGGGCGGCCTCGTAAAGCCGCATTTCATAGCATTTACTGCACCGATGGGCAATATCCTCTGCAACAGTGCGGATGAAGGGACGCAGGGCATAGTCATTTTTTTCAATGAGGGGAAGGGAAATCTCCTCGGCGTAACCCCGCAGGCAATCTCTTCTTGCCCTGTACTCGGTGAAGGGGTGGATGTTGGGATTGTACCAAAAACCGGTCACATCAAACCCGTCAGTACGCAAAACCTCAATGCACTGGTTGGCGCAAGGGGCGCAGCAAATATGCAGTAATGTTTGCAAACAATCACATCCTTTCCCATTTTTCTTATCTTATCACAAAGATGGATTTTTGACAAGGCGTTACCCTAATTTCCCTTTCTTTCGTGAATGGTAAGTGATATGCTACTTGACGGAAAGGCCCCTTTGCCGTAATATAAAAAGAAAAAGGGGGTCGGGAAATGGACCACGAAGTGTATATGAAAAAGGCCCTGGAACTGGCCCGTGAAGCCGCGCTGGAGGGGGAAGTGCCTGTTGGCTGTGTGATTGTACGAAACGGCGAGATTGTGGCCACCGGCCGTAATCGCCGGGAAACGGCAAAAACTGCCCTGGGCCACGCAGAAATTGAAGCCATTGGGGCGGCCTGTGAAAAATTGGGCGGCTGGCGGCTTTGGGATTGCACCTTATATGTGACTTTGGAGCCTTGCCCCATGTGCGCCGGGGCGATTGTCAATGCCCGTATTCCTACAGTGGTTTTTGGGGCATCCGATGATAAATGCGGCGCTTGTGGCTCGGTGTGCGATCTGTTTGCTATGGACTTTAATCACCATCCCCAGGTGGTATCCGGTGTATGTCAGGAAGAAGCGGCGGCGCTCCTTTCAGACTTTTTTAAGGACCTGCGGCAGATATTAAAGACCCGCCCAAAGTGGAAGAAGAACCCGTAAACAAATACAAGGGTTGCTACCATCAGGTAGCAACCCTTTTACTTTTAGGAGGAACTATGAAAGTAGATGAAAAAAGTTTACGAATTGGCGCAATCGCCATTTTTGGAGCAGTGCTGCTGCGCCTTTGCCTTCCTTTTTTGCCTGGGGACTGGGATGTGGCAAGTACGCTGTTTTTCCTGGAAAGCGGGCGATGGTTAGAAATCGCAGAGCCAGAGGGGGAACCCCAAGGGTCCAACCAACAAGTTCCGGTGGATGTACAGGATGCAGTGGCGGTGTTTTCTCCCCAACAGGCAGAAAGCATCCGCTATAATAATCCATCGAACTATGCCCTGGATGCCCAGGAATTGCTTTTGCGGGAACTACGCTGGAATTTGCATGGGGATGCTCCTAAAGTGCTGATTGTCCATACCCATACGACGGAAAGTTATGCAAACAACGAAGGCTATGATGCCCTTCCGAACAGTCGCACCTTGGACCCCCACTACAATATGCTGGCGGTGGGGGACAGGCTGGCGGCGGAACTGGAAAAGGCAGGTATTGGGGTACTTCACGACCGGACTATCCATGATTATCCCTCCTATAACGGTGCTTACACCAGTTCAAAAGCGGCCATAAAGACGTATTTGGAGGAGTACCCGGATATTTGTCTGGTGCTGGATATTCACCGGGATGCCTATGAAGACAGCAACGGCAACCAATTAGGCTATACCACCACCTATGAGGGGCAGAAAGTGGCCCAACTGATGCTGGTGGTCAGCGCCTTCGATGGGAACGCAAAAAATCCAAAATGGCAGGAAAATATGGCCCTGGCGCTGAAGTTGCAGGCCCGGTTGGATATAACCTGCCAGGGCGTTACCCGCCCTATTGCAGTGCGCAGCACCAACTATAATCAGGCCTTAGGCCCACGCACTTTGCTGGTGGAGATGGGCGCCGCCGGGAACACCCAGCAGGAGGCCTTTGCCGCTACGGATTTGCTTGCCAAAAGCATAATAGACTTGACTTTTGGGGCAAAGGGGGCAACATTGGCATAAAAATAGTAAGCACCCCGAAAGTTCAGTAACTTTGGGGGTGCTTATTTACAGGGTCAGTGCGAAGGGCGTGCCTTCTCCCGCCTTTACCCGTTTTACAAAATCCGTTTCCCCGGCAAGGGGGGAGGCGAATTCCATACCGCCCAGGTTTTTCTGGGCAGGGCCCCTATGATTGTCGGAGCCGGCAAAGGGCAGAAGTTCATAATTCCGGGCATAGATTTCTGCCATACGGTTTTCCAGTTCTGTCCGGTTGGCATTGTATACTTCCACACCGTGCACATTTCGGGGGAAAAGACGGATATGGTCAATATACCCGGCCTCCCGGTAGGGGTGGGCCTGGATGATCAGCGCCCCGGCATCCGCCATATAGGAAAGTTTCTCCCGGGTGGGCATATCCATGATTTGCCGGTTTTCCAAGTACCAGTGCTTGTCCAGGCCGTAGATGAGAAAATCTGTGCCGGGGGCAACGGTTAGTTCTATGCCGAAAAATACTTTCAGACCGATCTTGTCGCCAATGGCTTTTGCCGTTTCATAATCGGCACAGTAGAAGTTTAACTGGGCTTCATAATTTTCAGCATCCCGGAAGAAATGGTTGGTCACAAAGATGCCGTCGTAACCAAGTTCTTTATAAAAGGGCACACAGACGTCGGCACTTACCTTGGCACAGGCGCTTACAGGCAAAGTGTGCAGATGGGTTTCGTATTTATACATAACGCTACCTTGTCTTTCGTTTTATGGGAAGTAATGCTCCAGAATATACCGGGCGCAATCATCCTGAAAATGGCAGATCACTTCATCGGCCTGCTCTTTTAATAGGGGTGCGGCGTTTTCCACAGCAAGACCTAACCCAGCGGCCAAGATCATAGAACTGTCGTTAACATTATCGCCAACGGCAATGGTGGCTTCCTGGGGGATGTTCAGCCGGGAAGCCAGTTGCAGCATAGCGGTGCCTTTGCCGGCGCAGGAGGAGAAAATTTCCAGATTATGAAGGTCGGTTTCGGCCACAGACAAGCGGGGGTTTTTCTCCAGGATGGCGCGGCAAGCCTCTTTGTCCTCCAAATTCCGGAAAAAAGGAACGATGGATTGGATCGTGGGCTGGGCATAGGCAAAAGCCTTCATTTCGCAGATGGGTGTGAACTTGTGGAGGGCAAAATCAACCCAGTAATCGTTCATATGAAAACGGCGGTAGTGGGGCTCGTTGTGGGTGGTGATTTCGCAGTAGCTGCGCTGGCCTGCGTGGACGCTCAAAAAAACATCGTGGCGATACAGAAGGTCCAGCACTTCCCGGATCAGGTCCGGGGTGAGGGCAAATTCTTCCATTGTGTCGGTGGCTTTGTCATAAATAGCTGCGCCGTTGGAAACGATATAATAACGGAAAAGAGGGTCTTCCAGCATTTCCTTTGGGAATTCCATCAAGGCTCTGCCGGAACAGGGGACAAACGCAACCCCCTTTTGGCACAATTTTTCGATGGCCTGATGATTTTCTGTGCTGACAGTATGCTCCAGTGTCAGCAGTGTGCCATCCAAATCGCTGGCAATCAGTTTATATTCCATAATTCTACCCCCAAAAGTACTATGGAGCATTATACAAAAGCCACGCCCAAAAAGCAAGAAAAATCCCCGCTTTACGCGGGGATTTTTGGTTGCGTTAATTAGTCTTCCTTTGCCTTGGAAACAAGGATGTTTGTAATGATGCCCAAAATCAGAGCGCAGGCAATGGAAGTCAGGGTGACCTTGCCGAAGGAAACGGACAGGCCGCCGATACCGGCAATCAGAATAACGGAAACCACAAACAAATTCTTGCTCTGGCCCAGGTCAACTTTCTGCACCATCTTCAGACCGGAAACAGCGATGAAGCCGTACAGAGCGGTGCAAACGCCGCCCATCACGCAGTTGGGGATGGAAGCCAGGAAGGTGACGAAGGGACCGAAGAAGGAAATGACGATGCACATAATGGCAGCGGCAGTGATGGTGATAACAGAAGCATTCCGGGTGATAGCCACACAGCCAACGGATTCACCGTAGGTGGTGTTGGGGCAACCGCCGAAGAAAGCACCGGCCATAGAGCCAACGCCGTCGCCCAGCAGGGTGCGGTGCAGGCCGGGCTCGCTCAGCAGATCCTGGCCGATGATGGAGGACAGGTTCTTGTGGTCAGCGATATGCTCGGCAAACACAACGAATGCAACAGGAATATAGGCAACTGCCAGGGTGGCAATGTAGGAAGCATCGATATCCTTAACGCCTTCACCCAGCTGCAGGAAGGTGAAATCGGGAACGGCAAAGATGTTCATATTGGAGAACACGGAGAAGTCGATGACCTGCAGGGCAACGTTGCCGGTCATACGGCCGATAACAGTGAAGATGGTGGCAACCACATAGCCAACCAGAATGCCCAGGATGAAGGGGATCAGCTTCATCATCTTCTTGCCGTAGACGGAGAAGAGGATAACAGCAAACAGAGTAACAAGACCGCAGATCAGGGCCACATAGGGGCTGCAGGTGGAAACGAAACCTACGCCATCCACAATCACGCCAACCTTACCCTTTGCCAGGTCGCTGATAGCGTTGCCGGCCAGAGAAAGACCGATAATGGCAACGGTGGGTCCGATAACAGCAGGGGGCATCAGCTTGTCAATCCATTTGACACCGACGCACTTGATTACCAGGGCGATAATCACATACACAAGGCCGGCAAAAACGGCGCCCAGGATCAGGCCTACGTGACCTGCGGCTACAGAGGCAGCACCTGCAAAAGCGGCGCCCATAGAGCCCAGGAAAGCGAAGGAAGAGCCCAGGTAGACGGGGCTTCTGAACTTGGTGAAGAACTGGTAAACAAGGGTGCCAATACCTGCGCCGAAAAGGGCAGCGGACTGGCTCATACCGTTACCGATGATGGCAGGAACGGCGATGGTGGCGGCCAAAATAGCCAGCACCTGCTGGAATGCGAAAATCAAGAGTTGAATAAACTTGGGTCTGTCATGAATGCCATAGACGAGATTCATTTTTCTTACCTCCATTTGTTTTGGTTTATAGCCGCAGTCGATTATAGCACCATCTTGTAGCAAAAGCAAGAATTTTTGTACAAATCTGTTGCAAAAATATAGGGCCATACGATATAATAAAAACAGGCTTATGAAAATGGCCTACAGATTAAATCCCCTGACAAGGGGAGAGTATAAAAGAGGAGAATAGGCATGTTTTGTACAGAATGTGGAAGTTACATTGAAGAGAATGCAAGGTTTTGCACCGGTTGCGGTAAGCCCGTCGGTGCTTCTGCCCCTGTAGTACCTGAATCCCCCGCAGCACCTGAAGTCCCCGTAGCCCCTGCAGCACCTGTAGAGACATATGCTGCACCTGCAGCCCCGGAAGTGAATGCCAGCGCAGGTATGAACTTTGATTTTGACACCAATACGGCAGTGCCCGGCACAAAACAGCGCTATACATACAAAGTCCTGTCCCAAAAAGATAAGTGGTTCTCCGGAAAATTCGATCCTATGATTTTGGAGCAGGCCATCAATGCCTATGCCCAGCAGGGCTGGCGGTTGGTTGGCTGTGCGACGGCGGATATTCCGGGCCTGGGCGTGACCCGTCAGGAGTTTGTGGCAATTATGGAGCGGGAGGCATAAAATGGCATTTGTAACTGCCTATAATGGGGTTGTCTTTATTGAGGGAGACCATCCCCGGGCGCTTAAAAAGTACAAAGCCGATACACGGGTTCGTGGTTTTGGTGCCCAAATGAAAAATTTGGATGATTTGAAACGGGTTATGGCGGAAGAAGCGCGGGTAAACGGATGCAACTGCGTGCTGAACTTTACCTACGGTCAAAAGTCCAAACTGCTTGCCATTGATGATGTGGCCTTTGTGGGAGAGGGCTTCTACGGCGTTTTATCCCCAGAAGATTATAACAGCATTATTACCCGGCTTAGATAAGGGAACCCCCGTTGGAATGTTCCAACGGGGGACTTTTTATCTGTTTTTCTTTTTAAGGAAGAAAGGGAATACAAAAAGCAGGGCAATACCGGCAGCGAGGAAGATGTTTTCATTGGGCACAAAGGAGGTAGTGCCGTCGCTGTTTACAAGAAGCTGGGCATTTTCCAGCACCTTTTTGCCAATGGCAGGACCAACCACGCCGGGAATAAGGACCTGGCTGAAAATACGGATGCCCTGAAGCCTGCCTGCTTTGCCTGGAGGGGTATTATCCCGGATGCGGGCCCCAAAGACGGCCATACCTGCCAAGTAACCACTCATCATAAGCAAAGAACCCAGGAAAACGGGGATGGTAGAGCGGGATACGTACAAAATCACATAGCCGGCCAAAAGGACCAAAACCGCCACAAGACCGGATGCAATAAAGCCCTTCTTATCGTACACTCGACCCCAAAAGGCGGTGACAACCGATGCCAGCACAATGGCCGGCGCCATAATCAGCACATAGTCTTTCATTTGCAAACTTACCTCATAGTAAATAATGAGGTAGGGCATAAAGATTTGGATGGAGATGTTAAAAAGGACAAAGGCCAGCAGGGAAAGGTACAGTCTGGGGTTTTCCTTTGCGGTTTTGGGCCGGAAACCATAGAGGATACTGCCAAGATAGGAGTCCTTTACAGGCTTTACCTCCGGCTCTTTGATAATGAAAAAGCCCAGAATACCAATAGCGCTGGTAAGGATGCCTATGATGGTGAAAATCAAAGTCCAGCTGGAGGCGGCTTCCAAATCAAAGAACATAAAGCCACCAAAGACCACCAAAATACTCACCAGGGGCATCATCGCATTGATGCCTTCCGCAGCGCCCCGGTTGGAAGGATCGGTGGCATCGGTGAGCCAGGCGTTAAAGGCGGCGTCATTGGCAGTAGAGCCGAAGAAGGTCATTACACAGTCCAAAATAATGGTAAGGCTGATGCCCAAAGCGGCGGCATTGACGCCCATGCCGAAGGTTTTACTGATAACATCTTCTCGCAGCAGGATAAAACTGAAAATGGAAATACCCCAAAGCAGGTAACCGCCGCAGATAAACAGTTTCCGCTTGCCGATTTTATCGGACAGAGCGCCCATAAACACGGTGGTCAGGGTGGCAGTTACCGCAGAGGCGGCCACCATATTGGAAATATCAGCGGCGGATGCGTGGAACATCTTATAGATGAACACATTAAAATACATATTTTCAACCACCCAGGCGATTTGCCCCATCAGGCTGAAAATGGTGATACAGAGCCAAAAACGGCCGGTCAGTTTGGTCTTCATCCTAAAACCTCCTTTTCTTCCAGTATACCAAAGAAAACAAAAAAAGGCAACCCAAAGGACTTGCGCAGCACTGCGCAAGAAAATGATGTTGTTTTTAGTCTGAATTTCTTGTATACTATAAGTACGCTAAAAAGAAAGGGACTTATGAAATGAATAGAAAGTTTCGGCTGTCCACAGCACTGGATATTGATGATCTTTTGATGGAATGTGTGCCCTATGCCATTCGGCTGGCCAATGAAAAATACGGCTTTAATCCGCCGCTGAACATTTATGAAGTGGACCGGTGGGGCAAACTGGGCACAAGAGCAGATGTGATTTTTGAGTTTTTTAACGACCCGGAGTTTTTCCGGACCCAGCCGGTTATTCAGGGGGCAAAAGAATTTGTCCGCAAACTGTCTCAGATGACGGAAGTGTTTGTTTCCACCTCTGTTTATCCCCAGTTTATGAGCATTCGGGCCCAGCGGATTATGGAGGAATTCCCCGAAATCCCCGCAGACCATATCTATATGGGCTCCCGGAAGGACAAAATTGATGTGGATATCCTTTTCGATGACGGAGCCCACAATGTGCTGGCATCCAATGCGGCCTATCCCATTTTGATGCGCAAACCCTGGAACCGGGAGACCACCGGCGTGCTGGCAGTAAATACCTATGATGAGTTCCTCAAATTGGTGGAAGTGATTGCTGACAGTTACAGCATCAAAAAAGAAACAGAATTTTTGAAAGACCCCAGTATTATTGTGCTGGTTGGCCCTTCCGGCAGCGGCAAAAATGATATTGTCCGGGAACTGACCCGCGCCACCGATGATGTGGAGCGGCTTCCCAGTTACACGACGGTGGAGAAACCGGATTTGTTTTCAATGGGCCGCTACCATTATGTTTCCGAAGAGGAATTTTTGCAAATGTATCAGCAAGGAGAACTCTTCGAGTCTACCAACTATGCAAATCATTTTTATGGCTCCCGGAAAGAGGATGTGGAACAAATCCTGGGCAGGGGACACCACGTTTTGACGGTAATGGATGTCTGCGGCGCGATGGCTATGAAAACCCATTTTTCCAATGTGGTAACCATCTATGTAAAACGGGACAGACGGGACCTACTGATGGCAATCCTGGAAAAGGATATTCCCAATGAGGAAAAAATGAACAGACTGCTTTCTCTGGAGACGGAGCGCAGAAATGCAGAAGTTTGCGATTATGTGGTCGATTATACCACCTGCCAGCAAGCAGTAGAGCAAATTCTAACGAAACTAAATCTCCACTGAAGTAAAAAAAGGTGCAAAATCCACAAAATTATTGTAGAAAAAACTGGAAAAAGGTGGTATACTTACAAAGTGAGGAAACCACTTGATTTGGAGCGGAAACAATGACCCAAGATATTCAAAAAGCAAACTTCTGGAAGCGGATAGCGGCTTGGTTTCTTGACCTTCTTTTGGTTGCTACATTGGCTGTAGGCTGCGGCGCAGTTCTTTCTTCCGTCTTAGGCTATGACAACTATAGCCGGACAATGGAAAAAGCCTACGACAAATACGAAGCCCAATATGCCATTGTCTTTGATATTACCCAGCAGGAATACGAAGCAATGACCAAAGGCCAAAAGGGTGCCTATGATGCTGCTTACGATGCCTTGCTTGCAGACGAAGAGGCTATGAAAGCCTACAATATGATGATAAGCCTGACCCTGGTGATTACCAGTTGCGGTATTTTGCTGGCGGTGCTGATTTGGGAACTGTTGATCCCCCTGCTTTTCAAAAACGGGCAGACCCTGGGAAAGAAAATCTTTGGCCTGTGTCTGATCCGAAACGACGGGGTAAAGATGAACAATCTTCAGCTGTTCGCCAGGACCATTCTGGGAAAGTACGCTGTAGAGACTATGATTCCCGTATGCCTGCTGATGATGTTCTTCTGGGGCTCGGCAGGACTTTTTGGCACACTTGTTCTTTTCGGCTTGTTGATTGCCCAAATCCTTTGCCTGGCTCTCAGCCGCAATAACTGCGCTATTCACGATTTCATCGCCTGCACGGTTGTGGTGGATTTGGCAAGCCAAACCATTTTCAATTCTGCAGAAGAATTGATCGCGCATCAAAAAAAGGTAGCCGCCGAGCGTGCCGCCCGGCAACCTTATTAAATACAAACACAGGAAGGTATTTTTTATGAAAGTTGTCCTGCAAAATCTAACAAAGATCTTCCCCAGCCGGGATAAGAAAGCCGGCAAAGAAGTGGTGGCCGTTAATGACTTCACCTTTGAAATTCCCGATGGAAAACTGATTGGCCTGCTGGGCCCCTCCGGATGCGGCAAGTCCACCACCTTATATATGATCAGTGGCTTGCAAAAGCCTACCGCCGGCCGGATTTTCTTCGGTGAGGATGATGTGACGGAACTGTCTACGGAAAACCGGGGCATTGGCCTGGTGTTCCAAAACTATGCGCTGTATCCCCATATGACGGTGAAGCAGAATATCTTGTTCCCCCTGCAGAATTTGAAGGGTGCAGACAAGATGAGCAAAGCAGAAATGGAAAAGCGGGCGCTGGAAGCTGCCCGGCTGGTGCAAATTGATGAACTGATGGATCGTAAACCCAGCGAATTGTCCGGCGGTCAGCAGCAGCGTGTGGCCATTGCCCGTGCGCTGGTGAAAATGCCCCGGGTTTTACTGCTGGACGAACCCCTTTCCAACCTGGATGCCAGACTGCGTTTGCAGACCCGTGAGGAAATCCGGCGTATTCAGAAAGAAACCGGTATTACCACCGTTTTCGTTACCCACGACCAGGAAGAGGCTATGTCCATTTCTGATATGATCGTCGTGATGAAACTGGGTGTTGTGCAGCAGGTGGGCAAGCCCCAGGATGTGTATGATGATCCCACCAATTTGTTTGTTGCCAAGTTCCTGGGCACGCCTCCCATTAACGTGCTGGAGGGCAAAGTGGCCGGCGGCAAGGTTTACATAGGGGAAGACGCTGTGCTGGAAGTGGCCGGCGTAGAAGACCAGGAAGTGTTTATCGGCATCCGTCCCGAGGGCTTTGAACTTTGCGATGACGGCGCACTGACCTGCGCCCTTTCCAATGTGGAAGTTATGGGCCGTGATGTGAGCGTTGTTTCCACCAACCCTGCTTCTTTGAATCCTGTTATTCGTTCTATTATCAATGCAGACAACAAGGTAGATCTGGCTTCCCAGATTGTCCGTTACAATGTCAAGCCCCATAAGTTCTTCCTGTTTAACAAGGAAACCGAAGAGCGCATTCGTTATGAGGTGAAGTAATATGGTAGATAGCAAACAGCAATGGAAAGCATGGCTGTATCTGTCACCGGCAATTGCACTTCTGCTGGTATTTACCGTATGGCCTATCTTTAACACCATCCGCATGGCTTTTCTGGAAAACTATTCCGGTCTGCAGGCCGCAGGCGGCGCCACCTTCGAGTTTGGTATCGGCAATTTCCAAAAGGTTGTGGAATACAAGCGTTTTCTTAACTGCTTGCGAAATACCTGTCTGCTCTGCGTGCTGACAGTGCCTATTTCTACCCTCCTGGCATTGCTGATCGCAGTGGCCCTGAATTCTATCAAGTTCCTGCAGAAAGGCTTGCAAACCATTTTCTTCCTGCCCTATGTAACAAACTCCATCGCTATCGGCATGGTGTTTGCCGCAATGTTCAACATTGTCGGCAGTTTCTACGGCACGGAAAACGAACTGATTATCACGGCAGGTATTGTGAACAATGTCATTCAGTTCTTTGGCGGTGAGCCTGTAAACTGGATTAACTACGGCTCTACCTACTGGGCAAATATGACCGTTATGGTTATTTATATTGTATGGAATGCCTTGCCCTTTAAGATTTTGGTTCTGCTGGGCGGCCTGCAGAGCATCAACAAGCAGTATTACGATGCAGCCAAGGTAGACGGCACACCCCGCAGAAGAGTGTTTACCCGTATTACCGTCCCGCTGCTGTCTCCTATGCTGGCCTATGTTATCATCACCGGTTTTATCGGCGGCTTTAAGGAGTATACCAGCATCGTGGGTATCTTCGGCGAAGGTATGGGCCCTGCTGACGATGCAGGCAGACTCAACACGATGGTTGGCTTTATTTATGATGCACTGTCCACCAACAAGCAAGGCCGGGCAAGTGCCGCTGCGCTGATCCTCTTTGCAATCATTCTTGTGGTTACCCTGTTTAATAACAAGGTCATCAAGAAGCATACACACTATTAAGAAGGAGGAGCTGCGCTATGAATGACAATATTATGCGTGCAAAAGATTTGCAAAAAACATCCGGCTATCAGAAAATCGGCCAGTTTTTAGTAAAATCAGGCACATACCTGTTTCTGGGTATTATGGCGATCATCGTTCTGTTCCCCTTCTACTGGATGATTATCTCCTCCCTGAAGACCCTGGAAGAATACCGGATGAATGTACCTACCTTCTGGCCGCAGAAGATTATGTTTATTAACTATCTGGATGCATTCTCCACTGCAGACTTGGGAAATCTGTTTCTTAACACCATGATCGTAGGTGTTGCCTCTACGCTGCTTTCCCTGGTGATCACCGTCCTTTCCGCATTTGCCTTTGCACGGCTGGAATTTAAGGGCAGAGACACCCTGTTTACCCTGCTTTTGGCAACCATGATGATCCCCGGTGAACTGTTCACCATCACAAACTATTCCACCGTTACGGCGCTGGACTGGCTGAACACCTACACCGTTTTGATCGTGCCTTTCCTGGTCAGCGTGTTCTACATCTTCCTGCTGCGGCAGAATTTCCTGCAAATTCCCAACGAATTGTATCTGGCAGCCAAGGTCGATGGCACTTCCGACCTGAAGTATTTGTGGAAAGTTATGATTCCCCTTTCTCTGCCCACACTGATTTCCATAACCATTCTGAAAATGATGGGCGCGTGGAACTCTTATATGTGGCCCCGGCTCGTTGCCAACGATGAAGCCCACCGGCTGATCACCAACGGCTTGCGCAACGCTTTTACCACCACTTCCGGCGATGTGAACTATCCTGTTCAAATGGCGGCGGTTGCGCTGGTATCTGCACCGCTGTTCCTGGTGTTCATCTTCCTGCGTAAGTATATTATGGCAGGTGTTAGCCGCAGCGGCATCAAGGGTTAATACCCGGAGATAAACTTTGTAATTTATACAGGCCTGTAATTTTACACGGTTTGATAAATAAAAAAGCAAAAATTTATATAAAGAAAGGACCAAACAAAAATGAAGAGAAGAATTCTTGCAATGCTGATGCTGGTCTGCATGCTCTTGAGTTTTGCAGCCTGCGGCAAAAAGAACGTAACCACCAAGGGCGAAGTCAATTTTGAAGTCCCCGAAGCCGGTTACGATGGAAGCGATGTAACCATCACTTTCTACCACACGATGGGTCAGAACCTGCGGGACGTTCTGGAACTGTACATCCCTGAGTTCAACAAGCTCTACCCCAATATCCACATTGAGCATTCCCAGGTTGGTAACTACGATGATGTCCGGGAGCAGATCAGCACCGAAATCTCCACCGGAAATCAGCCCAACATCGCTTACTGCTATCCCGACCACGTTGCCCTTTACAACCTGGCTGGCGCAGTTACCACTCTGGATCCCCTGATCGACAGCAAGATCGAAGTCACCCGCGCTGACGGCACCACCGAAATCCTGGGTCTGACCGATGAGCAGAAGGACGACTTTATCCAGGGTTACTACAACGAAGGCAAGCAGTTCGGCGACGGCCTGATGTACACCATGCCTTTGAGCAAGTCTACCGAAGTTCTGTACTACAACAAGACCTTCTTCGAAGCCAACAATTTGACTGTTCCCTCTACTTGGGACGAACTGGAAACCCTCTGCGGCCAGATCAAGGCCATTGACCCCACCTGCATCCCTCTGGGCTATGACTCCGAAGCCAACTGGTTTATCACTATGTGCGAGCAGTATGGCTCCCCCTACACCAGCGCTTCCGGCGACCACTATCTGTTCGACAACGAGCAGAACCGTGCATTCGTGAAGGAATTCAACGAATGGTACCAGAAGGGCTACCTGACCACTCAGACTCTGATGAACGCCTACACCTCCGGCCTGTTCACCGCCCAGGAAGGCACCAAGAGTTATATGTCCATCGGCTCTTCCGCCGGTGCAACCCACCAGCGTCCCAAGATGGTGGAAGGCGCTTATCCCTTTGAAGTGGGTATCGCCACCATTCCCCAGGTAGATGCCAACAACAAGAAGGTTATCTCCCAGGGTCCCAGCCTCTGCGTTTTCCAGAAGAGCAATCCCCAGGAAGTGATTGCTTCCTGGCTGTTCGTCAAGTTCCTGACCACTACTGTGGAATTCCAGGCTGAATTTGCTATGGCTTCCGGCTACGTTCCTGTTCTGAAGAGCGTTGGCCAGAACCCTGTTTATGCCGATTACCTGAACAATGCTGACGGCGGCGATTACATTTCTGCTTTGGCTGCTAAGGTTTGTCTGGCACAGGAAGAAGCCTACTACACCTCTCCTGCATTTAACGGCTCCTCCACTGCCCGTGACCAGGTTGGCGCGCTGATGGCCAAGTGCCTGACTCTGACCGAAAATGTGGATGCAAAGATTGCAGAAGCCTTCCAGGATGCAATCGACGAATGCGAATACAACGGCTAATATTCTGAAAGAAATATGCTGAAAAGATACCTTTGTTTACTGATGGCGCTTATCCTCACAGTGGGCCTGCTGGCCGGCTGTGGGGAAAAGCCCCAGGAAGAAGGCCCTGCAAAACCGCCTGTTTCTGACGGTCCTGTGCTGACCGACCCGGTAGACTATGCCGGATCTGTCAAACTGGATATGCGTTCTGATACAGTCAAGCAGGAAGTTACGGTGAAGCAGTTTGTTGACGGTGATACCACTCACTTCTTCGTACCCTCTTCCGTAATGCCCGGCGGCGTGCTGAAAGGCCGCTACCTGGCCGTGAACACCCCGGAATCCACAGGCAAGATTGAAGAATACGGCAAAAAGGCCTCCAGTTTTACGAAAGAAAAACTTTCTTCTGCGGTTTCCATTCTTATTGAATCGGAAACGGCTACCTGGGATGCGGATTCTACCGGTGACCGTTACCTTGTTTGGGTATGGTATAAGCCCAGCCAGAATGAGGAGTACCGCAATCTGAATATTGAAATTCTGCAGAATGGTCTGGCAATCGCCAGCAACTCTGCCAATAATCGCTACGGCGACACCTGTATGGCTGCCATTAACCAGGCAAAAACCCAGAAACTGCATGTATACTCCGGGCAGAAGGATCCGGACTTCTACTATGGCGAAGCTACCGAACTGACCCTTAAGGAACTGCGTTCCAATATTGAGGCATACAGCAATCAAAAGGTGGCCTTTAACGGCATCGTTACGATGAACGATAACAATGGCATTTATGTGGAAGCCTTCGATCCGGAAACGGATATGTACTATGGCATGTTCGTTTACTATGGCTTTAACCTGAATGGTAAAGGAATGGAAATTCTGAATGTGGGCAACGAAGTCCGCATTGTAGGTTCTGTACAGTTCTATGAAGGGGGCGGAACATGGCAGGTCTCCGACCTGAACTACCGCCTTATGAAGCCCAATGATCCGGGCAATATCCAAAAACTCAGCGACGGCCACAAGCCTGCCTATGTGGAAACTTCCATAAGCACCTTTAACGCAGATGTGACCATCCCCAGCGACAATGGCACAACCGTTACCAGACGCTATGCCAATATGGCTTTGGGTACTTCCATTGAAATGAAGAACCTGAAAGTTGTGGATAGTTACACTACCACCAACGAGGAAAGTTCCTCCAAAGGCGCGTTCACTTTGCAGTGCGAAGTGGATGGACAGTCCATCGATGTTCGCACTACCGTTCTTACAGATAAGGACGGAAATCTCATCAAAGCAAGCGCATACGAAGGTAAGACCATTGATGTAAAGGGTATGGTTGATTACTTCAACGGCTCTTACCAAATCAAAGTATTCTCCGCAGATAACATTAAAATACATGAATAATATATAAAGGAGTCTGCTATGAAAAAACTACTTGCATTTGCCCTGGTTTTGGCACTCTGCCTGAGCCTGTGTGCAGGTCTGACCGCCTGTGTCAAGGAAGACACCGGCAAAGAATCTGTATCTACGAAGTCTGACCTGGATGCAGCACTGGAATATGTCAAGACCCTCTACAAGAAGGCCACCGAAAAGACCGCCCGTGACTTTAAGCGGATTGGCGCTGTCCCTGTAAACGGCACAACCTATGAAGTTGTATGGTCTGTTGATGTGGCAGAAGAGAACGTTAAAGTGGTGAAGGAAGCCGATGGCATGGTCACCATTGACGTGAATGAAGCTGCTGCTGAAGACGTTTCCTACACCCTGACCGCAACCATCTCCGATGGTGAAAAGGTTGTTTCCCATAGCTGGAAGCACATTGTGCCCAAGGCAAACCTGGACTTTGCATCCATCGTGGATGCTGCTTACGCCCTGGAAGTGGGCGCGGCTATGGACCAGGAAGTAAAACTGACCGGTGTGATCAGCGGCATTCCCACTCCCTATGACGCAGGTTACAAGAACATTACTGTAACCATCAATGTTGTCGGCATCGAAGGCAAGCCCATCGAGTGCTACCGCCTGAAGGGCGAAGGTGCAGAGGCCCTGAAGGTTGGCGATACCATTACTGTTGTGGGCACACTGTCCAACTACAACGGCAAGGTTCAGTTTGGTGCCGGCTGTATTTTGGAAGCCGTCGTCAAGGGCGAAGAAGTGGCTGCACCCACAGATCCCGGCCAAATCCTGAAGGACGCTTATGCGTTGTCTGACGGCGCTTCTACCAAGTATGAAGCAACCCTGACCGGTAAGATCACCACCATCAATACTCCCTACAACGACAGTTATAAGAACGTATCTGTTACCATCGTGGTAGACGGCTATGCTGAATATCCCATTTTGTGCTATCGCATTAAGGGCGACGGCGCAGATAAGCTCCTCATCGGCGATACCATCACCGTTAAGGGCTATATTACAAACTACGCCGGTACCATTGAGTTCGCTGCCGGCAGCGCTCTAATGAAGGTAGAAAAGACCGGCACCGAAGTGAAAGCACCCTCCGATCCTAAGCAAATCGTTAAGGCTGCTTATGCACTGAGGGATGGCGAGAGCCTGCCTTACAAGGCAACTCTGACCGGTAAGATCACCAAGATCAGATACCCCTACGATGCTGCTTATGACAACATCTCCGTCTTTATGGCTATCGACGGTATGTCTGACAAGCCCATCGAGTGCTACCGACTGAAGGGTTCCGGCGCTGACAAGATCGGCACCGGCGATACCATCACCGTTACCGGTGTGATCACCAACTACAAGGGCTCCGTTCAATTTGCCCAGGGCTGCACCCTGGATAGCTGGAAGGACACCGGCAAGACTGAAGGCACCGACGGCAAGAAGGTTTCTGTTAAGGAAGCCATCAACATTGGCACCTCTATGGACCACGACACTTATACTGAACTGAAGTATAAGGTTACCGGTGTAATTACCGAAGTTTACAATACCGTGTACGGCAACATGAAGATCACCGATGGCGAGGGTAACATCCTGACCATCTACGGTACATACAGCGCAGACGGAAAGACCCGCTACGACGCAATGAGCGTAAAGCCTGTTGCAGGCGATACGGTTACCATCTATGGTCCTATCGGCCAGTACAACGGCACTGCTCAGATTAAGAACGGCTGGATTGTGGAACATAAGCCCGGCACTACAGAGCCCGAGCCCGAACCCGAAGTTCCCGAACTGCCCACCGAAGATGGTGCTGAAATCAGCATTAAGGTTGCCCTGGCTGCCGGTACTGCTATGGAGCACAATACCTACACCGAACTGAAGTATAAGGTTACCGGTATTATTACGGAAGTTTACAATACCCAGTACGGCAATATGAAGATTACCGATGCCGATGGCAACGTTCTGACCGTCTACGGTACCTACAGCGCAGACGGCGAAACCCGCTATGATGCTATGGAAGTAAAGCCTGTGGCAGGGGATAAGGTCACCGTTTACGGCATCTTGGGTCAGTTCAACGGCACCGCTCAGATTAAGAACGGCTGGATCGTTGCCCACACTCTGGCAGCAGATCTGAAGCCCGAACTGCCCACCGAAGAGGGCGCTGAAATCACTATTGCCGATGCTTTGACTTTCGGTGCGGCTATGGAGCACAACACCTACACCGAACTGAAGTATAAGGTTAAAGGTATTATTACAGAAGTTTATAACGAAAAGTATGGCAATATGAAGATTGCCGATGCCGAAGGCAACGTGCTGACCATCTACGGCTCCTACAGCGCTGACGGTTCTACCCGTTATGACGCTATGGAAGTAAAGCCCGTTGCCGGTGATATTGTTACCATTCTCGGCGTTCTGGGTCAGTTCAACGGCACTGTTCAGATTAAGAACGGCTGGGTTGTGGAACACGGCGTACCCATTGAGCCCGAAGTTCCCGAACTGCCTGCTGAAGACGGTGCAGAAATCACCATTGCCGATGCTCTGGCAGCCGGCGCTGCTATGGAGCAAAACACCTACACCGAACTGAAGTATAGTGTTTCCGGTGTGATTACAGAAGTTTACAACGAAAAGTATGGCAATATGAAGATTGCCGATGCCGAAGGCAATGTGCTGACCATCTACGGCACTTACAGCGAAGACGGCGAAACCCGCTACGATTCACTGGAAGTAAAGCCTGTTGCCGGTGATATGGTTACTATTTATGGCGTTCTGGGTCAGTACAAGGATACTGTGCAGATCAAGAACGGCTGGATCATTGCCTATGCACCTGCCCTGCCCACCGAAGATGGCGCTGAAATCACCGTTGCCCATGCCCTGGCTGCCGGCAGTTTCATGGAGCACAACACCTACACCGAACTGAAGTACAAGGTTACCGGTGTGATTGCTGAAGTTACTAACGAAAAGTATGGCAACATGATGATCATCGATGCCGAAGGCAACGCGCTGACCATCTATGGCGCTTACAGTGCAGACGGCGAAACCCGTTACGATGGACTGGAAGTAAAGCCTGTTGCAGGTGACACTGTTACCATCTATGGCGTTCTGGGTCAGTACAAGGAGACTGTGCAGATCAAGAATGGCTGGATCGTTGCACACGTTGTACCCAGCGAACCGGAACCTGAAGTTCCCGAACAGCCCGCTGAAGAGGGAGACTTCAGCATCACAGATGTTGTAACCAACGGCGCTGCTATCGTGGAAAACGCTTATAACGATATTAAGGATAAGGTTTCCGACGCAGTTAAGGATATTTACGACTTCCTGTTCAAGTAAAATACCAACAAATGCCCAAGGGGAAACCCTTGGGCATTTCAGTATGGCAAAACCGCCAACCGATGAAGTTCGGTTGGCGGTTATCTTATTTGGTAAGGTTACGGTAAATCTCCCAGTCGGTGCGGTCAATGGTCAGAGGAGAAATGGAAATGTAGCCGTGCATAGTGGCATCTGTATCCAGACAGTCGTTTTGGCTGTCGTTCCATATGGGTTTGCCCTTAGGCTCATACAGATCATTTCCAATGGGGGCAAAATCATCGGAGAAATAGGGGCCGCCCTGGTGGGTAATCCGAATGCCCTTGGCCTGGGTGGGGATATTTACATTATATAAGTTGTGGAGGGAAAGAAGGTCTTTTTCCCGGAAGTATGCCAAAATATCGTCTAATTTCTCGGTGGCAGTGGGGTAGTTTGCCCAGGTGGTAGAAAGGGCCACTGCAGGAATTCCCAAATTGACGGCTTCGCTGGCAGCGGCAACAGTGCCGGAGTACATAATATCTGCGCCGATATTCAGCCCTCTGTTAATGCCGGAAATTACCAAATCAAATTCCATTTTCAGCCCCAGCACAGCAATACGAACGCAGTCCGCCGGGGTGGAGTTTACAGCCCAAATGGTTACATCCGGGGCAAGTTCCACCTGTTTGACTTCAAAGGGATTGCGAATTTCAAAACTGTGGCTCTTGCCGCTTTGTTCCACTTTGGGGACCATTGTGGTTACGTCTCCTAATTTTTGGCACCACCGAATGAGGGGGAGCAGTTGCTCGGCGTGCATACCGTCATCGTTTGTAATCAGAATTCTCATAGCCAGCCCTCATGTGTATCCTTGTATTCTTTAATGTGGGCATCTGCATCCCGGAGCAGTTGCTCCATTTCCTGCAGGCTGTAGACAGTTGCACCGCTGGCACAGGCGTGGCCGCCGCCGTGATATTTTTCCGCAATGGGATTGATGTGGACAAACCGGGAGCGCAGACGAACCCGGATAGAGCCTTCCTCGTCGCCGTTTTCCACAAATACAATCCAGCAAATGCAACCCCGGATGGAGTCCAGGTTGCCCACACAGGCGCTGGCTTGCTCCAGGGAAAGGTTGAATTCTTCCTGCATAGCCTTATCTACATAGATATAGGCAACGCCGTTTTCCGTAATTTGCATTCTGCGGTAAATTTCCGCCTTGAATTTCAGATACTCGAAAGCCTCCAGATAGAGCCGGGCGAAAAGGGTAGCGGTATCTACGCCCACATCCAGCAAAACGCCTGCATAGCGCATAGTATCGCCGGTGACCCCTTCGTACTTGAAACGGCCGGAGTCGGTGACCATACCGGTGTAGAGATAACCGGCGGCTTCTTCGTTGATTTTCAGTTCCTCCCGGAAGGTATCATAGAACTTTACAATCATTTCACAGCAGGAAGACCGTTCTTCTTCCACCCACTGATAGTTGCCGTAGTCTTCCAGAGGAATATGGTGGTCGATTTTAATCAGTTCTTTGCAAAGGGTGTACTTTTTGTTGGAAATCCGGGCTTCGGAAGCCGTGTCCAGCACGATGCCCAGGGCGCTTTCGTAGATTTCATCGGGAACTTCCTCATCCTCAGGTCCCATAAATTCCAGATAGGCAGCCCGTTCCCGGTCAATGAGATAGATCTCTTTTTCCGGCCAGGTTAATTGTAAGATGGCTTTCAGGCCCTTGGTAGCGCCCACACAGTCGCCGTCGTTTCGCACATGGCGGAAAATCATAATGCGGTCGTATTCTTTGATTTTCTGTAAAATCAGTTCCATAATTTCTCTGTTCATTGGCTTTCTCCTAACAAACAATTCAAGTCTTGCAGCATAGCCATAGCCGTTTCCCGGTCTGCCACAGTAGCGCCGCTGGCTTTGGCGTGGCCACCGCCGCCATACTTTACAGCGATGGGATTGATGTTATACAGGTTGGAGCGCAGTTCGCATAAAACGCCCTGCTCCGTTTCTGTGAAGTTGCACCAAATGCTCACATTCTGAATATCTGCCATTGTGTTCACCATTCCTCGGGAAATGGTGAACAGATCTGCACCCAGTTGGGCAACTTCCTCTTTCGTGGTGTATATGTAGGCCACGTTTTGGGGGGTGAGGGCGATCTTCAGCACGAATTGGGCTTTGAGTTTCTTGCTCTCAAAGGAATCGGCATAGAGGTTGCGATAAATCTCTGTGATGTCAAAGGGGGTCTGCAAAAGGAAGGAGGCCAGGGCAAAAGTCCGGGAGGTGGTGGAATCGTAGCGGAAACGACCGGAATCGGTGGTCATACCGGTGTACAGCGCCTTGGCGGCAGTTTCATTGAGCCGCAGGCCGGATTCCATTGCCAAATGGGTTACCATACCGCAAGCGCTTTCATAACTGCTGTCAATAACTTCCACATCTGCAATGGTTCGGGTGAACAGATGGTGATCCAGCCGGATGGTTTTCTTTGCGAGGGTATAGCGGCTGTCGTTAATAAGGGAGGCATCGCCGCAGTCCAAAATCACGGCCAAGGCATTTTCGTACTTGCTGTCCGGGATTTGGTCCATAGCAGAACCTTCAATAAATCCGAAAAGGCGGGTTTCATCTCCCACAGCGTAGACTTCCTTCTGGGGGAAATTCTCTTTGAGAATATACTTAAGACCGACCTGACTGCCCATAGCATCTCCGTCAGGCTTGCTGTGGCGATGAATGATGATAGTGTCAAAGGCCTTCAGTTCGGCAAAAATGGCTTCATACATAGGGTGTCCTCGTGTACTTTCCTAAATTCCGTCAGAAAGCGATTGCTTTCTTAACATATCATTTTACCGCATTTTTGAATAAAAAGCAATTCTTTTCTAAGGGCAAGAAAAAGCCGCCCAATTTGGGCGGCTTTCTATGTAAAAGGTTATTTCACAAACAGGTGCTTTCTCTTGCCAAAATAGACGGCGTTGACGATAATCATAACAATGGAAACAACCACACTGGTAATGGTGGATGCCACACTGTCGCCCAGCACATCAAAGGAAACGATGGAACCGGCAGCCAAGAGGTAGCCCAGGTTGATAATTGCGCCAGCGGCATAAGTGCAGTTCAGGCACAGAAGACCGTTTTTGTGATAGCCGGACAGACGGAACCGGGTGATGATGCCCCAAATGGAAAGGGCGATCAGGGAAAGGCCGACAATCAGGTCAACGGATTTCAGGTCGGGGAAGAAAGCATAGACCAATTCTACCACTTCTTTTTCACCGTACACAGAGCCTGTAAGAAGGGAAATGGCAGTGCCAAAGTTGAGAAGGGCGCCGGCCCACAGGCCGAAATAAATCAAAAACTTAAACCAACCCATTCCTAACGCAGGTTGTATATTGACAGGAGGGGTAACAGGCTGGGGCTGAGGTTGCTGCTGGGGTTGAGGTTGGGGGGCATAACCGGATACATCGCTGCCACAGCCGGGGCAGAAACGGCTACCATCCGGTACGTTGCTTCCACAATTTCTACAGAACATAGAGATTCTCCTTCCATATTTATCTTAGGTATCCTGCAGATTGACAGGATTACTTATTCATAATATACCAGATTATTCAGCCAAATGCAATCATAATCCAATGGCGCAGGGCTTTCTTTAGTTCAGACCGCCGGATTTTACATGGGCGGCCAGAAGATCCCGGGCAAATACATTGGCTTCGTAACGGGCCACTTCGGTCAGCCTGTTGGGGGCATACAAAGAAGTGTAAGTGTCCACCACCACATAATAAATCTCATTGGGGTCGATATGTTCTTTTAGGGATGCCCCGTAATCACCGTAAGAAATGTAATAGCGGGCGTTATTTGTGAAGAGGAAACGATCTGCCAGGTCTTTGCCTTTGATAGAGCAAAGAACCAGATGATTGTCAAAGGGCAGGATGGAATAGAGCATTTTATAAGTGATTTCCCCGGCTGCCAGATATCCCGGGTCCCGCAGGGAAACAAAACCGCCACCCAGGGCAATATCGTAAGTATCGCCCCAAAGTTCCACGCCCGCCTGATAGTAAAGGTCTGCCACCAACTGCTGGATATAGCGGTTATTCCGCCTTGCAGCATTGGTGCCAAGGGCTTCTTCTCCAAGGGCAATTTGACTTTCGTATTTTTCCAGCAATTCGTCTACAACGGGGTGGTCTTCATAATCGGTATAGGCGCTTGTGGGAACCAGTTCAGCCGTTTGCACCGCTATGTTGCCGGTGACGGTATTGATGGCGACTTCCACATGGCTGATGCCTTCATTATCGCCGCCGCTTTGCAGGTGATATATCCCGGCACTGTCTTTGAGGACATACTGTCGATGGGTGTGTCCTTCAAAAACAAGATCCACATACCCATCAGACAGGGAAATGTCATAGTAGGACTTTAACTGGCCGTTACTGACAGTTCCGGATTGATTGGAGCCGGAGCCATCGTGGAGCAAATAGACAATACAGTCTGCGCCCTCTTCGCGCAGAGCCTGGGCTTCCTTTTTTACCAGCCGGGTCAGGTCTGCCCCGGTTAAAAAGTACACATCTTCCACTTTGTCGGCAGCGATGGAAGAGTAGCAATCTCCAATGGCACCGATAATGCCGATTTGCAATTGCCCCAGATCCACCATAGTGGAACTTTCGCAGTAGGGGACCTGCTGATTGGTCGCTCTGTCATACACATTGATTGCCAGCAAGGGAAACTGCGCCAAAGTTTGGTTATCCAAAATTGCCGGTTCGCCCCAGTCGTATTCGTGGTTACCCAGGGCCATTGCGGCAAACCCCATCCGATTCATCCAATCGGTCATAATCTGTCCCTTTGTCAGATTGGACTCGGAACTGCCCTGCCACATATCGCCTGCGCTGAGGAAGATGGCGTGGTCATCCATTTGCCGGGCTTCGTCCAGATAGGTGCTTAGTTCATCCAGGCCGGGGTGGGTGCTGGCATCGTCTAATTTGCCGTGAATATCGTTCAGACTGTAAAAGTCCACGAAAACCAGCAATAAACTGCTGCATACATCGCAAAAACCGTCATTTCCTTCGTCTGTATGACCGGCTTCACAGGTTTGTACTTGGGGTGCAGGTTTGGTTACGCAGCCGGAAAGCAGTAGGCAAAAAACCAATAAAAAACACAGTTTTTTCAAGAAAACAATCCCTTTCTACTCTTGCTTGAGGATGCTGTAAAGTTGGGAAACGGCTTCGTCATAGGTGTCAAACCGCACAACATAGTCGCAAAGGGCGGCATTTTTTTCTTCATATTCAATGGCGGTGAGCCGGTTTACCTTATCGGCAATGGAAGAGTTTTTTCGCAGAATATTTGCCATCAGCGCCTTTTTCTCCCGCTTGATATAAATGGTGGTCACATTCTTAAAATAGGTTTTCAGTGACATGGCGCCGCAAATGTCCATTGTGGTCATCACCCGGTTGCCCCGGGCCAAAATCTTCTCCACATCCCCTCGCTTAGAGCCATAACCGTGACCGGCATACATGGTGGACTGGAGCATTTCACCGTTGTCGCACATATTCCGGAAATCTTCAAGGGATACATAGGTGTACCACTGGTTTTCTTCCACAGCAGTGGGGTCTTTGGTGGTGTAACTGACCAGTTTTTCAAAATTCTTGTTTTCAGCAAGAAAACGGGTTGCAATCTTGGACTTGCCGCTGCCGGAAGGGCCTACCAAAACCACGATGTCCGTATCTTCCGGGGCAAGACCACCCGGCTTGGCCGAGTAACTTTCTGCAATGACTTCTACGATTTTCAAAAATTCTTCGTAGTGGTTCACTGCCAACATACCGGTGGCCTCCTGATTCCAGGGTCGGCGCATTAAAATGGGATACTTGGCATTGGAATTAAGAATATTGTGCATCGCATCGTCAAAGAGAATATCCGTGTGGATATTGTCCTTACGGGCACCCATATAGATGTGATCAGCCGGAATTTCCGGAAATTCTTCCATAATCCGCTGGGCGCGGATGCCCATAAACTGGGGCGGCACGGCGGTACACACAAACACTTCCGTCATTTGGGAGAGTTTCCGCACAAATTCTTTTGCCCCCTCATAGACAGGCTGGGTGCGATAGAATTCCGGGTCGCTGAAATAGGGATAGATGCTGTCTGCCCGAGTGCCGACTTTGCCCCAACGGTCTTTTTCGTAGATGGTCATCGGGGGATCGAATTTGTACTTTTCGTTGGCAAGACGGATGGCATAGGCGGTGCATTCCATCAAAATGTCATCCACGTCCAATGCGGTGGAAAGTCTGTATTTTCTGCTCATGGTGTGCTCTCCTTTCGTTAAAAGGCGCTTCAGGAGACGGGGGCGTAGACTACCTGAGGGCAGGGGGTGGGATTGCAGTTTGTTTTGCTGTCAAACTGGCCACCACCGGTGATGTTGCCAAAGGTTTTGCCCCAGCCGCCGTAGTAATTCAAATACTGGGTGAAATCGTTATAGTGGTTATGGGTGTAGAATACATATACTTCTGTTTCTTCAATTATGCCGTTGCCGTTGGTATCCTGCCGGGTATAGACCAGCCGGGCAGCACCCCGGATGATGGATTTGCCGTTATTGTAGAGTTTGGGGGCGTAGCCGGGGGTGGCAGTACCGGTGGTGCCAATGTCCATTTCGTAGTAGCGAAGGCCTGCTCCGTTGCCGGGCAGTTCCGGCTCATAGGGATAGCGGGAGGGGTCATTTTTGTACCAGGAGTGGTTTAGACGCAGATACTCTCCCCAAATGCTTTCGCTGGGCTTGCCGCTTTTTTTGGAAGTGTAGTTGGCCGGCAGATTTTCATCCCCGCCAAAGGCATACATATAGGCAGCAACCTCTTCTAAGGTGATATAGCCACCTCCTCTGTAAATGCGCATCACTTCGTTGCCGTTGCTGTCGGTAACGATATAGGTGTTTCCGTCGTCAATATAGTAACTATTCGTATTGTGGACATAAAGGCCGTTTTCCATAGGTTGGGCTTCTGCCCGTGTTACAGTTTGCCCCGGCACATCCAAAGCACCGGACAAAAATCCGTGCTTGGACCGGTACAGCGCATCCTGCAGACTGACTGCCGGCGTATAGTTCGCATAAAAATCCTGGGCGGTGATGCCAATATAGGGGTCGCTGCGCATCGGCTCGGTGGGCTGGGGACCTTCGGCCTTAGGGGCACAACCGCCAAGGAAAAGAAGGATAAGCAGAAATATAGAAAGTATCCGTTTCATAAAATCCCTCAAATGTTTTTTCTTTATTTTATCTTAGTTTTCAATAAAATGCAATAAAAAACCCTCCGGAGGAAATCCGGAGGGAAAGGTTATGTCTGGGCATTACGGATGAAACAATCCCAGGCAGCTTGTATTTGTTCTGGTATGGACACAGCTCGACGTTGTAATGTTGAAAGAATTAGGGGGATGGCCTGAGCATATTGGTGCCATAGGCTTTGCTGCACACACAATTCTAAAAAATATAACAGTTCCTCAGAGGACCGTCTTTCGATGTAGGCCGCCACAGTATGTTCCATTTCTAACACCACCCAACTGTTCAGAATATCCCGAATTGGGATATTCTAATTATACCGATGTGGGATAATAAAGTCAAGAGAAAAGGGGGATGTTTATGCGCTTAAAGGAATTGAGGCAGAAGAAAGGGCTTACACAGTTGCGGCTTGCCACAGAACTGAACACCACCCAAAACACTATCAGCCGATACGAAACCGGGGAACACGAGCCGGGAATTGCGGAGCTGATTAAGATTGCGGACTATTTTAACGTTTCTGTAGATTATCTTTTAGGCCGCACAGAGGATCCCAAAAGTGCAAAGTGAAGAATAATCCCCGTGAAATACTTCACGGGGAATTGTTTATTTTTGGTATAACTTGGGGAAGGCCCGTTTGTCCGGCACGTACAGAAAGCCGTACAGGCCTGCGGCCACAAGGCCAATGAGGATAAAGACAGTCCAAAGCAGTTTATAGTTACTTTGGGTGGCGATCAGCATAAAACTGATTAAGTACTGGGTCAGGGAAGAGAAGGCTGAATGCACCACTGTGGAGATGCCACCCACCCGACCTCGGTGGGAGGCGGGAACGCGGCGGGAGGTATAGGGATTGCTGCCAAGCACGGTGACCACTTCGCCCAGGGTAAAGACGAACATACCTACAAAAAGAATGGCAGTGGCGGTTTGGATGGAGAAAAGGGCAATGCCGCCCACAAACAACAATAGACCCAGAACTGTTTTGGGAATTTCGGTGAGCCGCTTGAGAAGGACCGTAAATATAGGGGTGAAGAGAATCACCACAAAGCCATTGAGGGAGTTGAGGTAGCCGTATATGGTAGCGCCGGCTTCACCCATAGCATCCTTTAACTGCAGGGGCAGCAGAATGCCCACCAAATTGGAGGGCATAGATGCAAAGCAGCCAAGCAGCAGCATATAGATCAGCACCGGCCGCTGCCGGAGCACCTTCAGCACAGAGGTCTTTTCATCTATGGGCAGTTCATACTCGCTGTAACTTTCCTTCATCGCCTCTGCATCTTGGGAAACGGCATTTTGGGGATGGACGAAGAAAATGATCAGCACGGTGGAAACGAGAATTGCCAGACCGTTGATGCAGAAGGCAAGCCGCAGGAAGTTTTCAAACAAAATGCCTGCCACGCTGGCACCCACGATGAAGCCCAGATTAAAGCCTAAATAAGAGAGGGAATAGGCTTTCACCCGTTGGGCCGAAGTGGAATAGTCTGCATTCAGCGCATCATAGGCAGGGGACTCCAAAGTTTGGAAGAGTCCTGCAAGGAACAAGATTACAGCCGTTCCGAAGGTCAGGGGCAGAATGGCTGCCAGGATGTAAAAACTGATGGTCAGAAAATCAAAAACGATGATGATATTCTTTCGGCTGAACCGGTCTGCCAATTTGCCGCCCAAAAGGGCAGCAGGAAAGGAAAGAACGGAGGCGGTCGCAATCAGCAGGGTGGATGTGCCGTCAGAAAGTCCCAGCTTGGTTGTGAGGAAAAAGGTGAGCATGGGCCAGACGAAAGAGCCCATAGCCGTAACCAGTTTGCCGATGAAGAGAATATAGATCTCTTTTTTCAGCCCGGCATACTGGGAAAGCAGTTGCTTCATATCATAACTCCTACGGATGTTCTTGGGGCAAGGAAAACTACTGCCAGTCAGTATATCACGGTTTCCCATTTTTTGCAACAGACAGTAAAATTCCCGGTGAGCAATTCACCGGGAATTTTACTGTTTATCGTAGATAAAGCGAATTACCTCATTGGGGGTACAGTCCAAGATTGCACAAATCTTTTCTAAAGTAAGCAATGTAATATTCTTTCCCTTCTTCAGAGAGTCGAGGGTTTTATTGTCAATTCCCGCTTTCAACAGATTGTACTGGGAGATGCCTTTTTGCTCCATTGTATGCCACATGGGACTGTAGTCCAGCACAATCATCACCACTTTCCTGTTTTTTTATTATTATAGGCAAAAATAGGAAAATACAGTATTGTGGAGATAAACACAATATGCTATACTGGTGCTATAAAGGAAAAGAGGTGCGTTATGGAAGACCGGATCGTTGATTTATACCGTGTGCCAAATGTTGAAGAATATGAAGATATGCATTTAATGACTTTGAGGGAGCAGTGCCTTGCGCTGGAAGAGAAGTTGGAGAAGGTAATGGAAGGTATGCCTTTGAGTGACAGGCAAATTTTAGAAAGCTATCTCGATATGCGCAATGAATTGGAGTTTCAGTCCGTTAAAGTTGCCCTGCGCTGGGGAAAGCGACACTATAAATAACAAGGAATATCTGGCTGGGGATTGTAATATATCGGCACTTAACAATCCCTCCGTCACGGCTTGCACCGTTCCACGCGCACTGCCGAGCCAGCAGCGCCCCATTTGTTTGTTTTGCAGACATTTTTTCCACTGACGGGAAACCTGCCCCCTACGAGGGGCGACGATATGTTTTGCGGTGCAAAACGCGATATATTTGCCTTACGGCAAATACGATATAAGGCTTCGCCTTGCGATATGATATAAATCCCTTCACGCCCCGCAGGGCATATCGCGTGCGGAGCACATATCGCACCGCATAGCGGTATATCGAAAATCCCGCAAGGGATTTATATCGCTGCTAACAAAAAATCTCCCGGATTACTCCGGGAGATTTTATTGTTAGCAATTAGCCCTTAATAGCGGCCTGAGCGGCGGACAGACGGGCGATGGGAACACGGAAGGGAGAGCAGGACACATAGTCCAGACCCAGCTGGTGGCAGAATTCCACAGACGTGGGATCGCCGCCGTGCTCACCGCAGATACCGATGTGCAGCTTTGCGTTGTTGGCGCGGCCGTCCTTGCAAGCCATGTTCATCAGCTTGCCAACACCGGTCTGGTCCAGCTTGGCGAAGGGATCGTTCTCGAAGATCTTGCTGTCGTAGTAAGCATTCAGGAACTTGCCGGCATCGTCACGGCTGAAGCCGAAGGTCATCTGGGTCAGGTCGTTGGTGCCGAAGCAGAAGAAGTCAGCATTCTGAGCGATTTCGTCTGCGGTCAGGCAGGCTCTGGGGATCTCGATCATGGTGCCTACTTCGTAGTGCAGATCTGCGCCGGCAGCGGCGATTTCTGCATCAGCAGTAGCAACCACAACGCTCTTGACGTACTTCAGTTCCTTCACTTCGCCAACCAGGGGAATCATGATTTCGGGAACCACGTTCCAATCGGGATGTGCCTTCTGGGTGTTGATAGCAGCGCGGATGACAGCCTTGGTCTGCATCTTGGCGATTTCGGGGTAGGTGACAGCCAGACGGCAGCCACGATGGCCCATCATGGGGTTGAACTCGTGCAAGGATGTGATGATGTCCTTGATCTGCTGAACGGTCTTACCCTGAGCGGCAGCCAGAGCGGCAATGTCAGCTTCGGTGGTGGGTACGAACTCGTGCAGAGGGGGATCCAGGAAACGGATGCAAACGGGCATACCTTCCAGAGCCTCGTACAGCTTTTCAAAGTCGGACTGCTGGTAGGGCAGAATCTTGTTAAGAGCAACTTCTCTTTCTTCAGCGGTGTCGGAGCAGATCATTTCACGGAATGCAGCAATACGGTCTGCTTCGAAGAACATATGCTCGGTACGGCACAGGCCGATGCCTTCAGCACCCAGTTCCCGAGCCTTCTTGGCATCGGTGGGGGTGTCAGCATTGGTGCGGACCTTCAGGGTACGGAACTTGTCAGCCCATGCCATGATGGTGCCGAAGTTGCCGGAAATTTCAGCGTCTACGGTGGGAACGATGCCGTCGTAGATGTTACCGGTGGAACCGTCGATGGAGATGTAGTCACCTTCCACGTAGGTCTTGCCGGCCAGAGTGAACTTCTTGTTTTCCTCGTCCATAGCGATTTCGCCACAGCCGGAAACGCAGCACTTACCCATACCGCGAGCAACAACGGCTGCGTGGGAAGTCATACCGCCACGAACGGTCAGGATGCCCTGAGCGGCCTTCATGCCGGTGATGTCTTCGGGAGAGGTTTCCAGACGAACCAGAACAACCTTCTTGCCGGCTTCCTTCCAAGCTTCAGCATCTTCAGCGGAGAAGACAACCTGGCCGCAAGCGGCTCCGGGAGAAGCACCCAGACCACGACCAATGGGGGTAGCAGCCTTCAGTGCCTTTGCGTCGAACTGGGGATGCAGCAGGGTGTCCAGGTTACGGGGGTCGATCATCAGAACGGCCTCGGCCTCGGTCTTGTGACCTTCGGCTACCAGGTCAACGGCGATCTGCAGAGCAGCCTGAGCGGTACGCTTGCCGTTACGGGTCTGGAGCATATAGAGCTGGCCGTGCTCAACGGTGAACTCCATATCCTGCATATCGTGGTAGTGGTTTTCCAGAATGGAGCAAACCTCTACGAACTGCTTGAATGCTTCGGGGAACTTCTCAGCCATCTGTGCGATGGGCATGGGAGTACGAACACCGGCAACCACGTCTTCGCCCTGAGCATTGGTCAGGAATTCGCCCATCAGCTTCTTTTCGCCGGTGGCGGGGTCACGGGTGAAAGCAACGCCGGTACCGCAATCGTCGCCCATGTTGCCGAAGGCCATAGACTGAACGTTAACGGCAGTACCCCAGGAGTAGGGGATATCGTTGTCACGACGGTAAACGTTGGCGCGGGGGTTGTCCCAGGAGCGGAACACAGCCTTAACGGCGCCCATCAGCTGCTCAACAGGGTCGGAGGGGAAGTCGGTGCCGATCTTGGACTTGTACTCGGCCTTGAACTGGTTAGCCAGTTCCTTCAGGTCTTCAGCGGTCAGGTCAACGTCCTGGGTAACGCCCTTGCGTTCCTTCATTTCGTCGATCAGGACTTCAAAGTACTTCTTGCCCACTTCCATAACAACGTCGGAGTACATCTGGATGAACCGACGGTAGCAGTCGTAAGCCCAACGGGCATTGCCGGACTTGGCAGCCATAACTTCAACAACCTGCTCGTTAAGACCCAGGTTCAAAATGGTATCCATCATACCGGGCATGGATGCGCGGGCACCGGAACGAACGGAAACCAGCAGAGGATTTTCCAGATCGCCGAACTTCTTGCCGGTGATGCCTTCCAGTTTGGTGACGTACTCCAGGATTTCAGCCTGGATGTCTTCATTGATCCGCTTGCCGTCCTCGTAATACTTGGTGCAAGCTTCGGTGGAGATGGTGAAGCCCTGGGGAACAGGCAGACCGATGTTGGTCATTTCAGCCAGGTTGGCACCCTTGCCGCCCAGCAGTTCACGCATGGAACCATTGCCTTCGGTGAACAGGTAA
>RHMF01000007.1_pt1 | contig 71497 bp, 70 predicted proteins | sample 5365151 | NCBI WGS metagenome assembly RHMF01 (sample SAMN10266501, study PRJNA497801) | feces metagenome | isolation source: feces | host: Bos taurus | place: China: Prairie of Fairy Mountain | collected 2017-08-14 | reverse complement strand
TCAGTCTGTCAAAGAACCCCAGTTTTCATTAAGCGAAAACAGGGGTTTTTATGTACTTAGGTGTAAATATAAGCAATATCTGCGAGAAAACGGAGTTGTTCCAACTCCAATTTGCCAGCTTTTTCAGATTCATGGCAGCATATTTAAGCCTGACCCATCTTGTGACTGCGGCCAAGCCTCTGTGGTGTGTATAACGCATTGCGTGTTTCTCTTTCGCATCCGCAAAGACACGCTCAATCGTTTCTTTGCGCTGTGCATAAATATTTTTTGCACGCTCCGTTTTTCGTATCTGTTCAACTAAATCCAGATATTCCTGCCAAATGTGAGCTGTGTATAACTTTTGTCCTTTTTCATTTGCACCACATTTAGCCTTACAGGGACAGTTTACGCAATCCTTTGGTATACTGCGGTATGTTCTCTTTCCATCTCGGTCGGTGGTCGTATGTCTTAATACTCCACCACGAGGACAGGTATAGGTATCATTAACAGGGTCGTAGGTGTATTCCCAGGGTTTATATCTGTCTTGGTTTCCAGTATATCTTGTATAGGGTAATACAGGGACTTTACCATCGTCTAATGTTTTCTTCGCAATCCAAGGGGTCTTATAGCCGGCATCCATTGTTACAAACTGTACTTCGTGCTTATGTGTTACATTGTCATAGAGGGTATCCCATGCTACGCTGTCGTGTACATTTCCAGCGGTTACTTCTACACCTAATACAAATCCTCTGCTGTCACAGGCGGTATGTGCTTCATATGCAAATTGTCTTTCGTGTTCGCCCTTTACAAACATTCCGCTGTCCGGGTCGGTTGTGGATACTGTTTTTTCTGTTGTTCCTCCACCGTTAGGATTCTGCGGATCGTTGTTATCCTCGTCATCCTCAATGGGTTTTTTACCTAACTTTTCACGCTCGGCATTTACTTCTCTACGGAGCTGTCCTGAATATACCTTTGCAGCCTTTGCCACCTGCTCCTTTTGGAACTTCTTTTTATTTGCACTGGCTTTGATGTGTGTTCCGTCAATAAAGATAATACTGGGGTCTACCATACGGTTATTGAGTGCCTTGTTGAGAATGTGTTCGAATATTTCTTGTGTCAGTTCTTCCGGGAATCGCTTACAGAAGGCATAGCTCACCGTAGCAAAATGAGGAATCTCTTCCAGTAGACCATATCCCAGAAACCAACGATATGAAAGTGTATCTTGAATACGCTGGTGTGTCTGACGCAGTGACGGAATACCAAACAAATGCTGTATGAGCACCATCTTAATAAGTACCACAGGATCCGTACCAGGCCTGCCGTTGTCGTGACAATAGTATGAATCTAAACGCTCATATATCCACTCGTAATCCATAACCTTTTCAATTTTACGAAGAAGATGATCATGAGGCACAAGTGCCTCCAAATCTACGATGATTGCTTCGCTTCTTGCATCTTTTCTCCATTCATCTTTTCTCCATTGTTCCATAAAGACACCCCCCGTTTCCTTTATTATACCAGAAACGGGGGTATATTGGAAGTTTTTTGACAGACTGAGATGGCTTGTTACACTGTGTAACAAGCCATCTTTTTATTTCTTTTCAACTTTGACTTTTGTGCCGTCGGGCTGGACAATGTAGGTGGTTTCCAGTGTGCCAACCAGATTGGATTTCACGGAGTCAATGTACATACGGCGCAAACGATCCCGTTCCGCAAGTTCATCCGCAGTGAGTTCTTCACCGGACTTTACTTTTCTTGCAAGTTCGTTAATTCTTTTGATAACATCATCCATATTCATACTATTACCTCACATATATCGTTCTATAATCACTGATATGCGGCCCTTTTTTGTTTGACCGCCAATGGCTTTCAGCCGAATTTTTCCAAGGGTACGAACGGATAGCACAGCCCCTTCTTCCACTGGTTTATCGGGCTTTTCACAAGGAAGTCCATTCACTACCGCTTTCCCAGCACAAATATATTCATTGGCTGCACCTCTGCTGATGCGGAAACCGGAAGCAATTACGCTGTCAAATCGAAGGGAAGCCAGGGTGTCCCGTATTTCTTGTACTTCCGGCTGGGGGATATAGGCATCCTCTAAAGGAATTTCCTTTAATTTGATTTTTGTCCTTCCTGCACTTTCCAGATTTTGAAGCAAATAGGGAGCAATCTCCTTTGCGGCAAAGAAGTCGCAACTTCCGGTGCTGACACAAATATCACCAATTGTATCTCTGGCAATTCCGGCTCCCATCAAAGCCCCCAAAAAATCCCGATGGGAAAGGCTGTCTTCCTGATAGAAGCTTGCACGCAGGCAGCAAAGCCCCGCTTCCTCCCAAAGGGCATCTTCAGGCAAATACTCCGGCAGATAGACAAGCATTTTTCTGGTGGCATCTTCATACCCGCCGAAAGGATAAAGTCCGGGCAGATTGCCAAAGAGATAACGGGTCATTTCCTGTTCTCTTGGAGATAGAAAGCAAGTGCTGACAGGGATATTCTTGCGAATGCCTGCGGAGATTTTGTCCCACAAACGGGCAAGGAGTATTTTATCTTCCTCGGTTTGGGCGATTTTATCAATGTTGGCTCTTTCCATAGGCCTGTCCTTTTTGTGAATTCTCTATCATTATATCACGCAGGTCAAGAGGTGAAAGGAAGTTTTGCTTGTAACAAAGGAAAAACTAATGTATAATAGGGAAAAAGAAAGGGGTGTAGATATGGTAGTCGGTATTATTGGCGCAGGCGCTTCCGGGATGGCAGCAGCCCTTTGGGCAGCACAAAATCCGAATGTACAGGTTATTCTGCTGGAGCGCCAGGCAAGAGTTGGCCGAAAACTTCAGGCTACAGGAAACGGCCGGTGTAATCTATCCAATGTAAATTTCCATATCGCCCATTATCACGGGGAAAACCCCGCCTTTACGCAGCAGGTCTTTTCCCAGTTTGGGGTGGAAGATACGCTGAACTGGTTTGCTTCATTAGGCCTTTGCACAGTTACAGAGCCAACGGGAAGAATATATCCATATTCTGATCAGGCAAACTCTGTGGTGGATGTTCTGCGCCTTGCACTGGAAAAGGAGAACATTTCTCTCCGATTAGGCTTCGAGGTGGAGAAGATCAAAACTTCCAAAGACGGCTTTTTAGTGGAAAGCAAGGAGGAAAGCCTGCTTTGTAATCGGCTTATTGTGGCCTGTGGAGGTCTTGCAGGCACGAAATTGGGTGGCACTATGGCTGGTTATAAACTGCTATCTAAAATTGGCCACCGCAGCACTAAACTCCGTCCCAATCTCGTACAGGTGCAAAGCCGGTGGAAGGCACTGCCCTCGCTGAAGGGCGTTCGTGCAAATTGCAATATTGAAATTTTGCACAATGGGGAAGTGTTTGCGCAGAGTATGGGCGAACTGCAGTTTACGGAGCAGGGGCTTTCCGGCCCGGTGATCTTTGAAATCTCCCGGGGCGTGTGTGCTGCTTCCGGCACCTGGCATGCCCGCATGGACTTTTTGCCCCAGTGGGATGATGAGAAACTAATGGCGCATTTGCAAGCCCGTGTGGATCGCAATTACCCGGTGGAAGAATTGCTTACCGGTGTTCTTCATAACCGTCTTGGCCGTGTGCTGACACAGAACGCAGGCATTAAGGGAAAAACGCATTGTAAAGATCTATCCCAGCGGGAACTTGTGGAACTTTGCAGATGTGTAAAGGCATTGGAAGTGGAACTTACAGAACCTATGGGCATGGATAGTGCCCAGGTAACGGCCGGCGGTGTGCTGACTGACGATTTTGATCCCTATACCCTGGAAAGTAAGAAAGTTCCTGGCCTTTTTGTCTGCGGTGAACTTCTGGATGTGGATGGAGATTGCGGTGGCTATAATTTGCAGTGGGCCTGGAGTTCCGGGTATGTTGCTGGCGTAAATGCCGGAAAGGAAAAAGATGATTAGAATTCGGGAAATCGCCTTGCCGCCGGAGCACAATGTTGCCCAACTATCTTATGAGGCTGCCAGGCTTTTGAAAATCTCCAATTCCAAAGTGCGCAAACTGGAGATTGTCCGCCGCAGTGTGGATGCGCGGAAAAAGCCGGATGTGAAGATTGTCTACACTATTGACGTGGCAGTGGAAGGAAATGAAAATAAAATACTGAAAAGCAGCGGTTGCAAGCGGGCGCAAATTGCTCCGGTCAATTTTTACAAACCGCCCCGCACTACGAAAGAGCCGGAAATGGCGCCTGTGGTGGTTGGATTTGGCCCTGCAGGTATGTTTGCAGCTCTGATTTTGGCGATGGCAGGCCTTCGGCCTGTGGTGCTTGAACGGGGAGAGGACGCCCTTACCCGGCAGAAAAAAGTAGAAACCTTTTGGCAAACCGGTGAATTGGACGAAAAGAGTAATGTGCAGTTCGGTGAAGGCGGCGCCGGTACTTTCTCCGATGGGAAGCTGAATACGGGTGTGAACAACCCTCGTATTGGCTGGATACTAAAACAGCTTGTATTAGCCGGCGCAAGTGAGGATATCCTCTTTGATGCAAAGCCTCATGTGGGAACAGATGTGCTTGTGAATGTTGTGCAAAGCATTCGCAATCGGATCATAAGTCTGGGTGGACAGGTCCGCTTTGGAGCCAAGGTGACTGGCATTTCCCGGGAAATGGGTGCCATAACAGGTTTGACAATTAATGCAGAGGAATATTTGCCTTGCAATCAAGTGATTTTTGCCGTTGGTCACAGCGCAAGAGATACCTTCCGTATGCTATTGGATGCAGGCATTTCTATGGAAGCCAAGCCCTTCGCTATGGGCGTACGAATTGAGCATAGGCAGTCTGCAGTCGATTTGGCCCAGTACGGGAAAATAGACCCGGTTTTGCCGCCTGCAGACTATAAATTGGTAAAACACCTCCCGGATGCAACTGCGTATACATTCTGTATGTGCCCCGGTGGCTATGTGGTGGCAGCGGCTTCAGAAAAGGGTAAGGTTGTTACCAACGGTATGAGTTATAAGGATCGGGGCGGAGATAATGCAAATGCAGCTTTGCTGATAACTGTAAATCCCCAGGACTTTCCCGCAGAAGGCCCTTTAGGCGGCATGCTGTGGCAGGAAGAAATCGAGAAAAGGGCCTATGAGATTTCCGGTAGTTACCGGGCGCCTGCCCAACTTACAGGAGATTTCCTAAAGGGAAAACCCAGCATAGCAGCAGGAGAAGTAACGCCAACTTACCGCCCCGGAGTCCACTTCTGTGACCTGCACGATGTGTTGCCGGAGAAAATTACCTCTGCGCTAAAAGAGGCGATTCCGGCCCTTGAAGGCAGCCTGAAGGGGTTTTCCAACCCTGAGAGTGTGCTGACTGCACCGGAAACCCGCAGTTCCAGCCCTGTTCGCATTAACAGAGATGACAGCAAGCAATCTGTTAGTTTGCAAGGTTTTTACCCGGCAGGGGAGGGCGCAGGCTATGCCGGTGGCATTATGTCAGCTGCCATAGATGGTATTATCTGTGCAGAAGCACTTATGGAAAACTTATAAGAAAAAGCACCGAAAAACTTCGGTGCTTTTTGCATATTTTGAGGTGCAATTGCATTGATTGATAGCAGTAAGGAGGCACGGCTATGAAAAAACTATGTATTCTATTGCTGGCAGTATTCCTGCTTTGTGGGTGCGCTGAGCAGAAAACGTATGAGACTATCTCTGATGAATTGGAAACACCCAAATTACCTACCCAGCTGGAAATGACAGCTCTATTGCCGGAAGGGGCAACAAGTCCGGTCTTTTCTACCACCGATGCGGGTAAACTCTATGAATATGCAGATTGCACTATCACCATGCAAGCAGTAGCAGTTGGGGACTTTGACGGCCTCATCCGGGATGTAACCGGGTATAATAGGGAATATCTACAGATCATGGAATCTGTGCAGGCTGGGCTGCCAAGTTTTCAGGTTGTGTGGTCATCCGCTGGGGAAGGACAGACCCAGGTGGGGAGAGCCTGCATACTATCAGATGGTAACTACTATTATGTGCTTACGGCTATGGTGCCGGAAAGTAAAGCGGGGTCTCTTTCCAAGGGTGAATTAAAAGAGATGTTTGCCTCATTCCGGGCAATTCCCAAACAGGATATTATTAGTAGTGGCTCATAGCCTCCAGGCACAGTTTTTTACAGGCATCCGCAACGGACTGCGGATAGAGAATTTCTGCTTTGCTGCCAAAACTGATTACCCAACCTAAGAACATATGGGAAACGGCTACGCGGACAGTAAAATTGAAGTGTTCATCCCCGTCAGGAATCATCATTATATCCTTTCCAAACCGGTCAACAACCACATTCACAAGATCCCTGTGGAATCGCAGTTTTACATCGGTGGATTCACCGTGAAACATTTGAAATGTCTGATTTGCGTATTTGTACAGGGCCTTTCCTGCCAGTTCCGGGCAGGGCAAACGCTTTTCTTCCAGAATGGAAATGTCTGTCATACGGTCTACCCGGAAGGAAGTGATGCCGTGACGCTCGGTAAAGGCAAGCAGATAGCAGTTTTCGTTGTCCTGGCAAAGACCGTAGGGACTGGCAGTGTAGTTCTTTTCCCGATATAGGCGTTTTCCACCGATATCCCAATCAAAGTATCGGAAAGTAATTTGCTTATTTTCGGCGATCGCATTTTGAATGGTATCCACACTGAAATAGATGGTCTCGTTCATGCTCTTAACCCGGCCGGAAACCAATACATCCCTTTTTAGTAAGTTGGCATCGTGAATGTTGCATTGCTTACATAATTTTTCAATCAGTTCCTGGGATTTACCCTGGGTAAGATACCGGCTGGACTGAACAGCATCGATTAGCAGTTTCAGCTCATAAGGCTCGAAATTTCGGTAACCAATGTAATAGCCGCCATTTTTGCCGGGTAAAGTGATAATGTCTACGCCAAAATCCTGCAAAGTGGCGATATCGGAGTAAATGGTCTTTCTTTCACAGGAAATATTATGTTCTCTTTCCAACATAGAGATCAGTTCAGATGCTCTCACGGGGTGATCCTCGTGGGAGTATTTTTCTAAGTAATCCAATATGTAGAGGATCTTTGCTTTTTGGTTGTCGGATTTGGGCATATTAAGACCTCCTTGGAGTTTTTTTATTAGTTTAGCACATAATAGAGAAAATGAAAAGATGATACCGTGCAAAATCTGAATATTCCTTAAACAATGATAGATAGTCGGGAATTATGCTTGCAATTACTGGAAAAATAAAGTATATTGTAGATTGAATATGTATAAGGGGAACGAAGATGAAAAACCTTTCTTTAATCGTTTGGCTGACCCAGCTTGGTCTGGGTGTGGCGATACCCCTTGCCGGGTTTGTGCTGATTGGCGTTTGGCTCCATAATTGCGCCGGTTGGGGGTTATGGACCGTGTTTGCTGGCATTGCACTTGGACTGTACTGCGCTTTTCAAGGACTAATGACATCCCTTAAAACAATGAAGCGCCTTTCCGATTCGCCTAAAGAAAAAGAACAGAATGTGGCCTTTAATGACCATGACTGATTTGGAGGAAGTATGGATTCCCGTAAGTTTATTTTGAAGCAACTTGTCATTGTGGCAGTAGCGCTTGTTGCCTGTGTGGGCGGTATGTTCGGTGTATTTGCAATGCTTGGAAAATGGAGCATGCAGGTTTTGCTGGGCGGCATTGTGGGCTATGTGCTTGCAGTCGGTTACTTCTTTTTTATGAGCATAGGAAATGCCAATATTGCCCAGGGCGATGGCAAGGATGCTACCCAGGGCAAGGCTATGGCCCAGGGCGGTATGCTTTTGCGCTACGTGGCTATATTTGCAATCTTAGTGGTCTTCGTGAAGACAGGGCTGTGCAACCCTTTCTCAATGGTGATTCCTTTGGCACTTTTACACCCCATTCTTATGGTGTACGAGTTCTTTCGAAAAGGAGGCGCATAAATGAATATTTCAGTAAACGGTGCCTTTGTTTACTTTACAATCCCTATATTCGGTGGCATTCCTATTACCCAGACAATGGTATCTTCCCTGATTGTAACGGTGTGCCTGATGCTGGCGGCAATTAAATTGGGCAAGAATATCCAAAAGCGACCCGGTGGTATCCAGGTGCTTGTGGAAAAAGGCGTTATGATGATGCATAACATGGTGCTCGATACGATGGGATCTCACAATGCAAGATGGACGCCTTTCATTCTAACCATCTTTTTGAGTAGCATCTGCGGTACGTTCATTGGCCTAACCGGTTTCCTGCGCTCCACAACTGCAGACCTTAGCTGTGTGATGGTTTGGGCAGTAATGGTTTCGGTCATTATCTGGTATCAAAATATCAAACAGCTTGGCTTTGGCGGTTGGCTGAAGGGCTTTACGGAGCCCATTGTGGTGATGACACCAATGAACATTATTTCGGAGATTGCCCAACCCTTTTCAATGGCGTTTCGTCATTTTGGTAATGTGGCTGGTGGCGGTGTTATCACCGGCGTTTTGTACGCTGCGTTGGCAATGGCAAGTTCGGCACTGCTTAAGGCCATTACCGGCACGGTTGTCATTCCCATTGTGCTGGCAATAATCGGTGTTTTTCTACTGATTTCAGGCATGAAAAAGAAGAAAATGGCACGGAAGATTATTGGCATCGCCCTTGTTGTTATTTCTATTTATGGGGCGCTGCAAATATTTGGCCTTCTTTTTGGAGAAGAAATTCCGATTTTGGCCTTTGGTATCCCAGGACTTCTGTCCATTTATTTTGACTTGTTTTCCGGCTTTGTGCAAGCGTTGGTATTTACCCTTCTGACTATGGTATATATTGCCGGTGCTTGCCCTCCGCCTGAGGACAAGTCTACAACGTTATAAAATTAATAATATAAATTTTGGAGGAATAAATTATGGAATATGCAATTATTAAAGCTGCTTGCGCAATCGCTGCCGGTATCTGTATGGGTGTTGGCTCTATTGGCCCTGCTCTGGGTGAAGGTCGCATCGTTGCCACTGCCCTGGAAGGCATGGCCCGTCAGCCCGAAACTGCAGGTAATCTGCGTACCAATATGATTTTGGGTTGTGCAATTACCGAAACCACTGGTATTTATTCTCTGTTGATCTCTTTCCTGCTGCTGTTCGCCGTAGGCTGATTGCCGTACGGAAAACTATCGGAAAGGAGTCGTTACCTTGGGTTATTTTGAAAGTTTTATCGGCGTAAATTTTTGGACGGCTCTGTTTGTTTTACTCAATACCATTGCTCTTTTTCTTGTGATGAAAAAGTTCCTGTTTGCTCCAATTCTGAAGATGATTGCTGACCGTCAGGCAGAAATTGACGGGATGTATCAGGATGCAGAAAAGGCGAAGGAACAAGCCAATGCAATGAAGGAAGACTACTCTCAAAAGTTGGAAGTTGCCAACGAAACCAGCCAGCGCATTGTGCAGGAGGCGGTCGTTCGTGGCCAAAACCGGGAAGAGGAAATCATCCGGGATGCAAGAAGCCAGGCTTCTGCCATTATGGACAAGGCCTATGCAGATATCGCACAGGAAAAGAAAAAGGCTTTAAATGATGCCAAGGACGAAATTTCCGGCATGGCTATGGCCATTGCGGAAAAAGTGGTTGGCAGAAATCTTGCTGATGCAGATCAGCAACGCCTGGTAGAGCAATTCATCGACGAATTGGGTGAAAACCTATGACACAAATTGGTAGCGTCTATGGAGGGGCTCTTTATACGCTTTCTAAGGATGAGCAGATCACGGAGCAAATCCGTGAGGAACTTGTGCAAGTGAGCGAAGTATTTGAAAAGGAGCCGGAATATTTGCGCCTGCTGTCTGCCGCCAATATTCCCCGACAGGAGCGTTGTACTCTTGTTGACGGAGCTTTTCGGAATATAGTACATCCCTATGTACTGAATTTTCTGAAAATCCTTACAGAAAAAGGGTATGCAAAACACTTTTTCTACTGCCGGGATGCCTATATCCGGCAGTACAATGAGGATAACCATATCTTGCCCGTAAGGGCTGTTAGCGCAGTTGCGCTCACTTCTGAGCAGATTGCTCGCTTGGAGGAAAAAATCAGTACTATGACCGGTAAAAAGGCGCAGGTCGAAAATCGGGTGGATCCCCAGTGCATAGGCGGCATACGGCTGGATTATGATGGCACGCAAGTGGATGGCAGTGTGGCAAGTCGAATTGAGAAGATTCGAAAATTGCTGAAAAATACCGTACTTTAAGGAATTAAGACTATGGAATTAAGACCTGATGAGATTACGAAACTGATTCGTGATCAAATTAAGAACTATGAGAATAAATTGGAGACCAGCCAAACGGGTACTGTCATCCTGGTAGGTGACGGTATTGCCAAGGTTAGCGGACTGGACCGCTGTATGTCCGGCGAATTGGTGGAATTTCCCAATGGCTCCTATGGTATGGCACAAAACCTGGAAGAAGATGTAGTAAGCATCGTTATTCTGGGTACGGACCAGGGCATCAAGGAAGGCGATACCGTAAAGCGCACCGGCAAAGTGGTGTCTGTTCCTGTGGGCGCAAAGCTGATTGGCCGAGTGGTCAATGCTTTGGGCGAGCCCATTGATGGCAAAGGCCCCTTTGAGGCAGAAACCTATCGGCCCATTGAAATGCCTGCTCCCGGTATCATTGAAAGAAAACACGTCAGTGTTCCTTTACAGACCGGTATTAAGGCGATTGACTCAATGATTCCTATTGGCAGGGGTCAGCGTGAATTGATTATCGGCGACCGTCAGACAGGCAAGACAACCATTGCGACAGATACTATTCTGAACCAAAAAGGTAAGAACGTGATTTGTATCTATGTGGCAATCGGCCAAAAGCGTTCTACTGTTGCACAGGTCGTGGAAAATCTGACTGCCGGTGGTGCGATGGATTATACCATTGTTGTTAGTGCAACCGCATCCGAACTGTCGCCTATGCAGTACATTGCCCCCTATACCGGATGCAGTATGGGTGAGCATTTTATGCACCAAGGCAAGGATGTGCTGGTAATCTATGACGACCTGAGCAAACATGCTGTGGCTTATCGTGCCATTTCTTTGCTGATCCGACGGCCTCCCGGACGGGAAGCCTATCCCGGTGATGTTTTCTACCTCCATTCCCGTTTGCTGGAGCGTGCGGCCCAACTGTCCGACAGTTTGGGTGGCGGTAGTTTGACAGCCCTTCCTATTATTGAAACCCAGGCAGGTGATGTTTCTGCCTATATCCCCACCAACGTTATTTCCATCACTGACGGGCAGATTTTCCTGGAATCTGAATTATTTAATTCCGGTGTTATGCCTGCCGTTAACCCCGGCATTTCTGTTTCCCGTGTTGGCGGTGATGCCCAGATTAAAGCAATGAAAAAAGTAGCAGGTTCCTTGAAACTACTGTATTCACAGTATCGGGAACTGCAGAGCTTTGCCCAATTCGGTTCTGACCTGGATGCCGACACCAAGGCCCGCCTTGCTTTAGGCGAGCGTATTGTGGCAGTTCTGAAGCAAAAGAATAATGCGCCTGTTGAAGTTGCTCACCAGGTATGCATTTTGTATGCCGTCATTGGTGGTTATCTGAATGACTTGGATGTAGAGCAAGTGCCTGAATTTGAAAAAGCTCTGCATACTTTTATGGATGAAAAGCATTTTGATGTGTTACAGGCAATCCGGGATACCGGCAAATTAGAGCCTGAAACAGAGCAAAAACTGAAAGACGCGCTTTTAACCCTGCAAAAAGACTTTGTTGCACAAATCTGATAAGGAGGTAAGCTATGGCTGGCGTATCCACAAAGGAAATTAAAAACAGAATACGCAGCATGGAATCCACCAAGCAGATTACAAAGGCAATGGAGATGGTGGCGGCTTCCAAACTCCGGCACGCCCAGGCAAAGGTGCTGTCATCCCGTCCTTACTTTGAAATTCTATATGAAACGATTACGGATATTGCAAGCAGGGAAGAGGATGTGGATTCTGCTTATGTAACGCAGCGCCCTGTAAAGCGATCTGCCTACGTGGTGATTGCCGGCGATAGAGGACTGGCAGGCGGCTACAACGCCAATGTGTTAAAATTGGTTGCTTCCCATATGGAGGGGAAAAACACTGTGGTTTTGCCTGTGGGCAAAAAAGCGGTGGAGTTTTTCCGGCATCGAAAAGCAGAAATATTAACAGAGCAGTATGCAGATGCGTCTAACCTGAATATGGGTGACTGTTTCACTGTTTCTAAGATGCTTTGCAAAGCATATTTGAATGGGGAAGTGGACGAATTGTTTGTTGCTTACACCAACTTCGTTTCTGTCCTGTCTCAAACGCCTTCTGTGTTGCAACTATTACCCCTATCTAACCCGGCCACTAAAAAGCAGGGCAGTCAGGATGTTCTTTACGAACCGGGCGGTCGGGAAGTGTTTGAAAGCATTGTACCTGAATTTGTGGGTGGTGTGTTTTACGGTGCTCTCTGTGAAAGCCGTGCCTCTGAACATGCAGCCCGCCGTACCGCTATGGATGCGGCAACCCAGAATGCTGATGAGATGATTGCTGATTTGAGCCTAAAATTTAACCAGGCCCGGCAGGCGGCAATTACCCAGGAAATTACGGAAATTGTTGCAGGTTCTTAAATCTGCTTAAGGAGAAGATAAAATGGCCAAAAATATTGGTACTGTCATTCAAATTATGGGTCCTGTTCTGGATATTCGTTTTGCTCAGGAAAACTTACCCCAACTTCTCAATGCCATTGAGATTAGACATGAAGACCGGGTGATTGTGGCAGAAGTAGCACAGCATATTGGCGACAATGTGGTGCGCTGTATTGCTATGAGCTCCACTGACGGTCTGCAACGGGGAATGGATGCTGTGGACACAGGCAGAGCCATTACTGTTCCTGTGGGCGAAGAGTGCCTTGGCAGAGTATTCAACTTGTTGGGACAACCCATCGATGAAAAGCCTGCCCCTGAAACACAAGAACATTGGCCTATTCATCGGCCCGCGCCCAGTTATGACGAGCAGGAGCCTGCCACACAAATTTTGGAAACAGGCATTAAAGTCGTTGACTTGATCTGTCCTTATGCAAAAGGCGGTAAAATCGGCTTGTTTGGTGGCGCCGGTGTTGGCAAGACCGTTTTGATTCAGGAATTGATTTACAATATTGCCACTGCCCATAACGGCTACTCTGTCTTTACAGGCGTTGGCGAGCGTACCCGTGAGGGTAACGATCTATATAACGAAATGACCGAATCCGGTGTTATCAATAAAACAGCAATGGTTTTCGGCCAGATGAACGAGCCCCCCGGAGCCCGTATGCGCGTAGGCCTTTCTGGCTTGACAATGGCAGAGTATTTCCGGGATGTGAAGCATCAGGATGTGCTTTTGTTTATTGATAATATCTTCCGCTTTACCCAGGCTGGATCTGAAGTGTCTGCCCTTTTGGGACGGATGCCTTCCGCAGTTGGTTATCAGCCCACTTTGGCAACAGAAATGGGCGCATTACAGGAGCGGATTACTTCTACCAAGAATGGCTCTATTACGTCTGTTCAGGCGGTCTATGTGCCTGCTGATGACTATACTGACCCTGCACCTGCCACCACTTTTGCACACCTGGATGCCACTACCGCATTAGATCGCGGTATTGCCTCTTTGGGTATTTACCCGGCAGTTGACCCGTTGAACTCTTCTTCACGTATTCTTTCCCCGGATGTGGTGGGTAACGAGCATTACGAAACAGCAAGAGCAGTCCAACGCATTTTGCAAAGATACAAGGAATTGCAGGATATTATTGCTATTATGGGTATGGACGAACTGAGTGAGGACGACAAACTTACAGTTAACCGGGCCCGCAAGGTGCAGCGTTTCCTGTCCCAGCCCTTTAGTGTCGCTGAGCAGTTTACCGGTTATGAAGGTAAGTATGTGCCTTTGAAGGAGACCATTCGTGGCTTTAAGGAAATCATTGAAGGTAAGCATGATGAAATCCCGGAATCCTGCTTCCTGTATGCCGGTACCATTGATGACGTGGTAGCCAAATGGAAGGGGCAGGGGAAATGAATCAATTTCCTTTACGGATTGTAACCCCTGACGGCCTTGTGTTTGAGGGGAATGCAGAAGAAGTGATCGTCCGCACCACTACCGGTGACTTGGGCATTTTGGCCGGTCATATGAACTGTGTTGCGCCCCTTGGAATGGGGAAAGCAATGGTTATGATTGATGGCAAAAAAAGTTATGGTGCTTGCATCGGCGGCATGATTACGATGATGGATGGCAAAGCCACTTTGGTGGCTACCACCTTTGAATGGGCAGATAAGATTGATGTAAAGCGAGCCAGCCGCTCAGAGGAACGTGCAAGAGCTGTGCTTGCAGATAGTAAGAGCACGGATGCAGACATCCGTCTTGCGCAGGCAAGACTGAAGCGAGCGCTGATTCGCAAGAGTGTTGCCGATGGAAGATAAAATGTGAGGGAAACTGATTATGAGACGACTTTTATGCCGTATTCTATGTCTTTGCTTGTTAGCATCTACGTTACTGCTTTCCGGTTGTGAAACGGGCAAAAAGGAAGATGCCAGCAAGACGTCCATGTTTCGTGGGCTGGAAGCGGGTGAGATGTTCATTAGTGGCTATATTGGCCCACGTCCTTCCTATTCCCGCAACGGCGAGGTGATTTGGAAGGGATTGGAGGACGCAACTGCTTTTCAGCATCTTAAAGAGGCTGGCCTTAACTATATAGAGGATAACGACTTCACATTCAGCGGAAACACATATGAGTACGCCAAAAAGGCCTTGGAACTTGCTGAAGAGGCAGATATTATGTATTTTATGCCTGCCTATGATGTAATTCGTATGGATGGGGAAGTTCTGGCAAGTGATGCGGAAATCAAGGCGAAGCTGGAGGAAATGTACCAGTATGACAGCTTTGGTGGTTTGTATTTTCGGGATGAGCCCTATAGCAGCATGTTCCCCCACATCCAGAAATGTCTTGAAAGGTATAACGAAGTTAAAAATGAGCTTGGCTATACGGATCTGAACGTTTTCTTAAACCTGTTCCCGCCTGTGGGAGCCAACCAGCTTTCCAACGGCACCGACAAGGATATGACCTGGGATAAATATATTCGTGGCCTCAGCAATACTGGCGTCGAGTATTTGTCTTTTGATATGTATCCGATTATGGGCCTGTTTGGCAATAAAGTAACTCCATCCTGGTTTACCGCCCTGGGTAATATTAATCGAATTGCCATAGAGGAAGGAAAGCCCTGGATGGGCTGTGTCCAGGTTGGCGGCGGAAGTACATCCTACGGTTCTATTGAAGCCCGTGTGACAACGGAGGGGGAGATGAAGTGGGATGTAAATACGATGCTCGCCTTTGGCGCAAAGGGCCTTACTTATTACATCGGTGTTTCTCCTCCCTATTTTGCCAATACAGAAGAGGCACAAATCAGTTGCCACTCTTTAATCAACGTATATGGCGAGAAAACACCTCTGTGGTATTATGCCAAAGAGATTAACGAACATGTGAAAGCAATGGACCATATTCTTCTGAATTGTGACTACAAGGGTGTTATCATCACTGGCGACAGCCCCTGTGTGCACTACGGTGAGGACTTGATTACATCTTTCCGTGACTTAAACGAAGTTACCGGTAATGCGTTGGTTGGGTGCTTTGACTATAATGGGAAGACTGCCTTGTATGTTGTAAATAACAGCGTCACTCAAGAGGGACAGATTTCTTTGGCCTTTGATCATAAGTACAACTTTGAAGTTATTCAGGATGCTATGTCAAGAAAGGAAAATGGCAATAGATTGACCCTTGACCTTGGTATTGGTGAAGCAGCGCTTGTGGTTTTGGAAAGCCGGGATTTGACGATGCCCATTGTTATCATCAGCTTGGTTGCTGCTCTGCTGGGCGCCGGATCTGTGGTGACGATCATTGTTCATAAAAAACGGAAAAAGCAATAAAAATGAGGCACATTTGTGCCTCATTTTTGCTATAGTGCGTAAATTCTTCTTTTTCTTCCAAATCCTGGGGCTTCCGGTTCTCTGGAGAAGAGAGGGTAGAGATCATCGCAACGGTGTTCCAGTTGTTCAAAGGGACAATTTGTTGGTTCTCCAATATTGGGAAATCTGCCTGTTTGGCGCGCTACTTTCAAAATTTTCCGACCTGTTTCATTGCAGGCCAAAGCGCGCGTGTAGGGGATTGGAGCATCCAATATCTGCGCCGAAATACCAAGAAAAGCACACAACACCATCCGGTCAAGCCTTGTGCGTGTGTAGCGCTTGGACTTTGTTGCCTGTATTATTTCCTCCAAAGAGGTGCCTGTGTGGGCATTATGCATCAGTTTTCGCCAAAGACCCTCAGAACCATAAGGGAGGGCTTCATATTCTGCTTCCGTCATTGTGCGAAGACGGTATAGAATTGCCTGCTCTGCAAAATGTGTGGCGTGAATAGTAGCACCGGAAAGAATTTCTCTTGTGCAGGCTGGGATGTAATCCAACCAGGCACCGCTTTCTGCCATTAAAGTTCGAATGGATGTAGCGGAAGGATTATCTGCATCGGGTGTTGCGTCGTGATAACTACCTTCCCGCTTTATAGGCAGTACGGCCATACGGCTATTCAATATGTGAATTGCTTTGCAGTATTCTACGGCTAAAATGTTGTTGGGACTGTCCAGTAAAGCAGCATCAACACCCAGCCTTTCAAGCGCCTTCTGGCGGGCCGCAGGGAAGGAAAGCCCAGTATCCAACATGTTGCGCAGCTGTTCATTAAACGCATCACATTGCAAGGCATTTACAGTATCGTTTAGCAGATTGGTATCTGCGGTTTCCATACCAAAGGAAAGCCCATCACAGAAACTTGAAAGAATAGACACGCCCTTATAGGCGAAGCCCTCCGCAGAAGATAAACAGGCAGTTACAGGAAGTTCAAGCACCAAATCTGCGCCGGCGTGGATTGCAGCTTGTGCGCGCAAAGCTTTGTCTACGATAGCGGGCTGCCCACGTTGTACGAAATTTCCGCTCATTAAACAGACAATCCCACAATCGGGATTATCTTCACGAATGCGGTCAATTTGCTTCTTATGACCTATGTGTATTGGGTTATATTCACAAATGATACCGATAATTTTCAAAATAATCCCACCTTTCCTGAAAATTTTTCCAATAGGGCTTGAGAAATTGGGAAAGATATTATACAATAATGTAAGTTATGGTTATCATACCACACTATGGGCAAAAAGAAAATCATTATTTTTTGGAGGAAATAATCTATGAATGTTTTGGTTATCAATGCCGGCAGCTCTTCCCTGAAGTACCAGCTCATGAATCCTGAGACAGGCGATGTTGCCGCAAAGGGTCTGTGTGAGCGTATTTACATTGACGGCCGCTTGACCCACAAGGTAGGCGATAAGAAGGTGGTTAAGGATATTCCCATGCCCACCCATTCCGAGGCTATTGCCGCCGTTTTGGAAATTCTGCAGGATGCAGAAGATGGCGTCATCAAGAATGTCAGCGAAATCGACGCTGTTGGCCACCGTGTTCTGCATGGCGGTATGAAGTTCAGCGACTCCTGTATCATTGACGATGCTTGCATTAAGGCCATCGAAGATTGCATCCCCCTGGGCCCTCTGCACAACCCTGCTAACCTGATGGGCATCCGTGCCTGCCAGGCTGTTATGCCCACTACTCCCCAGGTCGCTGTTTTTGACACTGCTTTCCACATGACTATGCCCCCCAAGGCATACCGTTATGCCATCCCCACTGAGTACTTTGAAAATGATGACATCCGCCGTTACGGTTTTCACGGCACTTCCCACAAGTATATTGCCCGCCGTACTGCAGAGCTGATCGGCAAGAAGGATTTCCGCCTGATTAACTGCCACCTGGGCAACGGCTCCTCTTTGTCCGCTGTTCTTAACGGCAAGTGCCAGGATACCTCTATGGGCCTTTCTCCCTTGGCCGGTGTTCCTATGGGTACCCGTTCCGGTGACATTGACGCCTGCGTTGTGCAGTTCATCTGCAACAAGAATGGTATGAGTGTGGATGAATGTCTGAATATGCTGAACAAGAAGTCCGGCGTTTTGGCACTTTCCGAAGTTTCCTCCGACTTCCGTGATCTGGAAGCCGGCGAAGCAAACGGCAATGAGAAGTGCGTACTGGCTCTGGAGAAGTTCTACTACGAAGTTGCAAAGTATATCGGTTCTTATGCTGCTGCTATGAATGGCGTGGATGTAATTACCTTTACTGCCGGTGTTGGTGAAAATGGCCCTGCTACTCGCCAGGCTATCTGTAATTACCTGGGCTTTATGGGCGTGAAGCTGGATCCCGAGCGCAACAATGTTCGTGGCAAGGAAACGCTGATTTCTGCTGACGATTCCAAGGTTCAAGTATGGGTTGTTCCCACCAACGAAGAACTGATGATTGCACAGGATACTGCAGAACTTGTAAACGCTGCTAAGTAAAAATTTTGGGGTGAAGGTAACTTCGCCCCACTTTTTATAGGAGGATATAATATGACTGTAGCTGAACGGTTTTTGAAATATGTTTCTTTTAATACGCAATCCAATGAGGAAAGCCAAACCTGCCCCTCTACAGAAGGACAATTGACACTGGGAAAAGCATTGGTTGAAGAAATGTTGTCAATGGGAATTGAAGATGCATATATGGATGATGACGGATATGTGTATGGCACCGTTCCTGGAGATCCTCGTTTGCCTACTGTTGGACTGATTGCCCATATGGATACTTCTCCGGATGCTTCCGGGGAAAATATAAAAGCAAGCATTGTTGACTATGAAGGCGGAGATATATGCCTTAACGAACAGAAGGGGATTTATCTTTGCCCCTCTGCATATGAAAGTTTACAAAATCATATAGGCAAGCATTTGATTGTTACTGACGGCACAACCCTTCTTGGCGCTGATGATAAAGCGGGTATTGCTGAAATTCTTACGGCAGCAGAACATCTTTTGAAGGTTAAGAATATCCACGCTACACTGAAAATCGCTTTTACACCTGATGAAGAAATTGGCAGGGGAGCGGACCGCTTCCGCGTAAAGGACTTTGGTGCTGATTACGCTTATACAGTGGATGGTGGCGCTTTGGGCGAATTAGAGTATGAAAATTTCAATGCCGCATCTGCAGTGGTGAAATTTCATGGCTTGAACATCCACCCCGGTTCTGCGAAGAATAAGATGGTAAACGCACAACTGCTGGCAATCGAATTCCAGGGTATGCTTCCTGCAAATCAGCGCCCGGAAACAACAGAGGGGTACGAGGGTTTTATTCTGCTGACAGATATGGAAGGTACTGTTGAGGAAGCAAAACTGTGCTACATTCTCCGCGACCACGATTTGTCAAAACTTCAGGAAAAGAAGGCGGTTATGGAGTCTGCTGCGAAGTTCCTGAATGAAAAGCATGGTCAGGGTAGGGTGGAGATAACGATCAAAGATAGTTATTTCAATATGAAAAAGCACATTGAGCCGTGCATGTATATTGTTGATCGTGCAAAGAAAGCTATGTTAACCGCCGGCGTTACGCCCAAGATTGTGCCTATTCGTGGCGGGACCGATGGCGCAAGACTTTCTTATGAGGGCTTACCTTGTCCCAATCTTTGTACCGGCGGGGAAAACTATCATGGAAGATTTGAGTATATTCCTGTGGAAGATATGGAAGCCTGCACGCACGTGTTAATTCAGCTTTTAACAGATTTTGCATAATGTAACATTTCACAAATTATAGAAACAGATAATTCCTTCTTTGATGGTTTTGACGAAAATGTCAAAAGGTGATGGAATTGGTTTGACAAAGAAAGAATATACCGATATAATATTACCGAATTCCGAACACAGAATATTATATCAAAGGAGTTTGCATTTTTATGAGTAAAATCAGTGTAATAGGTGCCGGCAGTGTCGGTGCAACCATTGCAAATGACCTGATGATTCAGGGCATTGCTTCTGAAATCGTACTTGTTGACATTAACACCAAAAAAGCTTTGGGTGAAGCACTGGATGTGTACCAGGGTGCTCCTTTTAATGCACCTGCTGTTGTCCGCGCTGGCGACTATACCGATACGGAAGGCTCCGACATTGTTGTAATTACCTGCGGCGTTGCAAGAAAGCCCGGTATGACCCGCCTTGATTTGGCACAGATCAATGTTAACATTCTGAAAGACGTGGCTGTCAATGTGGTAAAGCACGCGCCTAACGCTATTTATGTAATTGTTTCTAATCCTGTGGACGTGCTGACTTATGTGTTCACCAAGATTTCCGGCATTCCCGAAAACCGCATCATTGGTTCCGGCACTATTTTGGATACCAGCCGCCTGCAGTCTGAACTGGCAAGACGTTTCTGCTTAAGCCCCAAGAATGTTCACGCCCACGTGTACGGTGAACACGGCGACAGCTCCTTTGTGCCTTGGTCCCTGGCGCACATTGCCAATAACCACATTGATGTTTATCGTGAGTGCTCTCCTGATAAGGATCGCATCCGCTGGAATAAGGACTACGAAGAAGTGGAAACTTTCGTAAAGAAGTCCGGCGGTCAGATTATTGAAAACAAGGGTGCCACCTTCTATGCGGTTGCTATGAGCGTTTGCTACATCTGCAAGTGTGTTTTGGGTGACTCCAATACTGCACTGACCGTTTCTGCTATGATGCATGGCGAGTACGGTGTGGAAGATGTTTGCTTGTCTACTCTGAACTTGGTTGACCGCAATGGCATTCGCGGTAAGATTTTGAATAAACTGACTGACGAAGAAATTGAGAAACTTCATATTAGTGCGAATAAGCTGAAGTCTGTTATTGCGGAACTTAATCTGTAAATCAGAAAAGTGGGCTACCATTGGTAGCCCACTTTTTATATGTCAAACAGATATTGCAGGTCTTCGTGGACTTGCGCATCAACTTTTCCGTGCAATGCGGAAAGAATGGTTTCTTTGCTAAACGGACAACCCGTAAGGGTGTCCTCAATCACTTGGGCAAGGCGCCAGTCTAAACTGTCCGTATATACCCGGCAATTATCAATTTTTCCGTTTTCTACATTCAGCTCCACACAAATGCCGCCCCACCGAAAATGGCTTTCTAAGGTGCAGGATGCGGGGGCGTGTTTGCCATAAATCCAGTCCGGATCGCGGAGAAATGCTGCGGTCTTTTCTATTTGCTCAATGCTATCCTGGGAAAGAGTAACCGGGGCAGGGGACCGAACATAGACCTTCTGGAAGGCTGTCAGCAGGAGTTCTTTCATCTTTTCCACCGTCAAAACCGGACAGAAGGATTGCAGGTTGGAAACCCGACTACGAACGGAGTCTACGCCTTTTCCTTCCAATTTTGCCTTAGAAGGGGAGAGATAACGGGAGAGCTTATCGTAATTGCTGGAAATTAGCAATGTTCCGTGATGACAAGCGATGCCATTCTGATGGAAAAACGCGTTACCGGAAAACTTCTTGTCGCTGACCTGCAGATCGTTTCTGCCGGATAAAGTGGCATCAATACCTGCTTGCCTGCAGGCCTCTAAAATGACACGGAATTGCTTATCCTGGTTGTAGTGTTCTTCGGGGCAAATAAAAGAAAAATTCAAATTACCTAAGTCATGATAGACAGCACCTCCGCCGGAAAAACGGCGGGCAAGGTGTACACCTTCTTCTTGCAGCAGGCCTGTTCGGCATTCTTTCCAGGGATTTTGATTACAGCCAATAACAACAGTGTTGTCATTTTGCCATAGGAGCAGTAGGCATACTTCCTCTTGGGCGTGATTGAGCAAATATCGCTCTAATGCCAAATTTACATAAGGATCTGTTCCGGCCCAATCCAAAAACTTCAAATGCATACGTACACCTCCTTTTTCTTATTATAAGGTGTAAAGGTATTTCCGTCAACGGCTTTAGAAAAAAACATTGACAACGGGTGGCATGCGATGTTATATTGTTGTTATATATCTTTCAATGTAACATTTGGGGTGATAACATTGTATAATTATCGTCAAGAACAAATGAAGCGTTTTATCGAGAAGCAGAATGTGGTTACCATTAAGCAGCTGCGTCAACTCTTTCCAGATGTTTCCCTTATGACCATTCACAGGGATTTAGATATGCTGGAGGCAACCGGGGCAGCCGTGAAGTTCCGGGGAGGTGCCCGTTCCGTTTTGCATAACGGAGATCCCGAATTTAATGAGCGAATGCGTAAAAATAATTTGGAAAAGTCTGAGATGGCGCAGAAAGCCTTACAATTGATTCAGCCTCATTCAGCAATTTTCCTGGATGCAAGCACCACCAATTTGGCTCTTGCAAAAATTTTACCAGATATTAATTTGAATATCATTACAACCGGTCCCAGCATAGCGATGGAACTTTGCCGGCTTACAAATCCGATTGTTACCGTATGCTGTGGCACTATTAACCGAAAGAACTTAGCGCTTTCCGGTCAAAATACGCTGGAAATGCTATCCAAGATTAATATTGATATTGCATTTATCGGAGTATCCGGTTTTTCTCTGGATGCAGGCTTTACTTGCGGCACAGAAGGGGATATGTTGGTAAAAAACCAAGTTATCAAAAAAGCAAGAAAGTCTGTTGCGATGTGCGGCAGCGACAAATTTACTTGCTTGATGCCCTACACTTTTGCATCACTTTCTGATGTGGATTACTTGATTTCTGATGAGAAACTTCCCGATTCTGTTGCGCAGGCAGCAAAGGATGCAAATGTAATTGTTTTATGATAAAAATCGGCGCATTGTGCGCCGATTTTTTCTGATATTTACGGGAAAAGGCTTGACGAGTTTGTTATGTGGTGTTATAATTAACGCGCTTTAACAAACTATTAAGGAGGCGATTATCCATTGGCTAATGCAGTTATTATGCCCAAGGCAGGTATTACAGTGGAAAGCTGTATCATTGGTACATGGGAAAAGAAAATCGGCGATGCGGTTAAGATTGGTGACATTTTGTTTACCTACGAGACCGATAAGGCCAGCTTTGAATGTGAGTCTACAGCAGAGGGAACCTTGCTGGAGATTTTTTATGAGGAAGGGGACGAAGTTCCTTGCCTTGTAAATGTTTGCGCCATCGGTAACCCTGGTGAGGACTGCTCTAATCTTCGTGGTGGCAGCGCTGAGGCTGCACCTGCCGCTCCTGCTGCAGCACCTGCCGCCGCTGCTCCTGCTGCCGCTGCGGTGCTTAATACCAAGGCAAAGGCAGTTGTTATGCCTAAGGCTGGTATTACCGTAGAAAGCTGCATCATTGGTAGCTGGGAAAAGAAGGTTGGCGATCAGATTAAGATTGGAGACATCCTGTTTACTTACGAAACCGATAAGGCAAGCTTTGAATGTGAATCCACCGCAGAAGGTGAATTGCTGGAAATCTTCTTTGAAGACGGTGAGGAAGTTACTTGTCTGGAAAATGTTTGTGCAATCGGACCTCACGGTGAAGATTGCAGCTGCCTGCGTCCCGGCGCTGAAGTGCCTGTGGCTGCTGTGGAAGTTGCTCCCGCTGCTGCAGCGCCCGTTGCAGAAGTAGAAGCTGCCCCTGTTGCCGGTGCTCCTGTTTCTCCCAGAGCCGCCAAGCTGGCAAAGGCTCACGGTGTAGATGCTACCCAGGCAGTTGGTACCGGCCCCAATGGTCGTATCATCGAGCGGGATGTGCAGAAGCTGATTGCAGAAGGCGTTAAGGCTCCTGCGGCCGCGCCTGCTCCTGCAGTTGATGTGAATGAATACGAAGATGTGAAGTTCAGCGGTATCCGTCGTGCGATCACCAAGTCCATGACCACCAGTTTGTCTACAATGGCTCAGCTGACTGAAAACACTTCCTTCGATGCAACTGCCGTTCTTGCTTACCGCAAGGCTCTGAAGACTGCAGGCGACGAGTATGCAGGCATCACGATTGGTGATATCGTTCTGTATGCCGTTTCCCGTACCGTTATCAATCATCCCGACCTAAATGCCAATATGCTGGACGACAGTTCTATCCGTCGTTTCAAGCATTGCAACCTGGGCTTTGCTGTGGATACTCCTCGCGGTCTGATGGTTCCCACCATCTTTGGTGCTGACCAGATGAGCCTGCTGGAAATCTCCAAGGCCGTTAAGGAACTGGCTGCTCAGTGCCGTGAGGGCAACATCAGCCCCGATAAGCTTTCCGGTGCAAGTTTCACCGTTTCCAACCTGGGTAATTTTGGCATCGAGTCCTTTACTCCCGTTATCAATCCTCCCCAGACCGGTATTCTGGGCGTTTGCGGCACCACTGACCGTGTTCGCAAGAGTGCTGACGGCGGCATTGAACTGTATCCTGCTATGGGCCTGAGCCTGACCTTTGACCACCGTGCTGTGGACGGCACACCTGCTTCCCGCTTCCTGCAGGAACTGTGCAAGAACCTGACCAATTTCATCACCCTGCTGGCCAAATAAGGAGGAAACAGTATGCCTAAGAGTTTATATGTAGATCCTGCGGTTGTACGCGCACCCGGCGAGGTATCTTTCAATTCTATCCCTGTCAATAAGTATAACAAGACCGTTGCTGAAGAACTGGCATCCGGTAAGTTCACCAAGGAAGATCTGGTTCGTATTTTCCGGGATATGACTGTTCTGCGTGAGTTTGAGACCATGCTGAACCTGATCAAGACCCAGAGTTTGTACAACGGCATCGAGCACACCTATCCCGGTCCGGCTCACTTGTCCATTGGACAGGAGGCTGCCTGCGTTGGCCAGGCTTACCTGCTGGACGAAAATGACTTTGCCTTCGGTTCTCACCGTAGCCACTCCGAAATCCTGGCGAAGGCTCTGTCCACCATCAACAAGATGTCCGATGAGCAACTGATGAACGTTATGGAGACCTTCCTGGACGGTAAGTGCCTGCGTTCCACCCAGCAGCTGGGAGAAACCAAGGATGTTAAGGAACTGGCTATCCGTTTCATTCTGTACGGTACTCTTTCTGAGATCTTTGCCCGTGAGACCGGCTTCCATATGGGCATGGGCGGCTCTATGCACGCATTCTTCCTGCCCTTCGGTATTTACCCCAACAATGCAATCGTTGGCGGCTCTGCCACCATCTCCACCGGTGCAGCTCTTTACAAGAAGGTCAATGACAAGAAGGGCATCGTTGTATGTAACATTGGTGATGCCTCTATGGCTCGCGGCCCTGTTTGGGAAGCTCTGAACTTCGCCGCTATGGACCAGTATAAGACCTTGTGGGAATCCCATACGGATGGTATGCCCATTCTCTACAATGTTTTCAATAACTCCTATGGTATGGGTGACCAGACTCGTGGCGAAACGATGGGCCAGGGCTGCATGTCCCGTATCGGCTCCGGTGTCAGCCCCACCCAGTTCCACGCAGAAACTGTGGATGGCTTCAATCCTTTGGCAGTGATTGATGCTATGGAACGGAAACTGGAACTGCTGCGTAACGGCCAGGGCCCTGTGATGCTTGAGACCATTACTTACCGCTTCTCCGGTCACTCTGTTTCCGACCAGAATGCATACCGCACCAAGGAAGAGATTGACGACTGGAAGTTGGTGGATCCTCTGACTACTTACCCCGCCGCTTTGATCGAGGCCGGTGTTATGACCCAGGAAGAAGTGGATGCCATCCTGGCAGAAACTTCTCAGCGTATGACTATGATCTGCGCTGCTGCTGCAGATCCGAAGATCAGCCCCTATTGCGATTTTGATAAGGATCCTGCTGTTGTAGAGCGCCTGATGTTCTCCAACCAGAAGGTTGCAAAGTTTGATGATCGTAAGCCCGAAGTTCTCATTGAGAAGCTGGAAGATGTTCCCGCTTACAAGAAGCTGAAGGAAAAGTCCCGCAGCCCCATCGGCCCCGACGGCAAGCCTGTTTCCAAGATGAAGCTGTTTAACCTGCGTGATGCTATGTCCGAGGTTATTTACGATCGCTTCTATGAGGATCCCACCATGATCGCCTACGGTGAAGACTGCCGTGACTGGGGTGGCGCGTTTGCTGTTTATCGTGGCATGATGGATGCTCTGCCGCACTGCCGCTTGTTCAACTCTCCCTTGGCTGAAGGCTCTATCGTAGGCACTGCAGTTGGCTATGCTCTGTCCGGCGGCCGTGCCCTGGTAGAACTGATGTATGCTGACTTCATTGGCTGTGCCGGTGACGAAATCTTTAATCAGATGTCCAAATGGCAGGCCATGTCCGCAGGTATCTTGAAGATGCCTCTGGTTCTGCGTGTTTCTGTTGGCTCCAAGTATGGCGCTCAGCATAGCCAGGACTGGACTGCTCTGTGTGCGCACATCCCTGGCCTGAAGGTTGTATTCCCTGCAACGCCTTGGGAAGCTAAGGGCTTGATGGAAACTGCGCTGATGGGTACTGACCCTGTTGTGTTCTTTGAAAGCCAGCGTATTTACGATGTGGGTGAGCAATTCCACGAAGGTGGCGTGCCCGCAGAACGTTATGAAATCACCATTGGCGATGTGAACAAAGTTCGCGACGGTAAGGATGTAACTATTTTGACTATCGGAGCTGCTTTGTACCGCGCAGTGGATGCGGCAAAGACACTGTCTGAGAAGTATGGCATGGAAGCTGATGTTATCAACATTCACTCCCTGGTTCCTCTGGACTACACTAAGATTGTGGAGTCTGTCCGCAAGACCGGTAAGGTTGTGCTGGTGTCTGATGCTTGCGCTCGTGGCTCTTATATGAACGACGTGGCAAGAAACATTACGGAACTGTGCTTCGACGATCTGGATGCACCTCCCGTTGTTATCGGCGCAAAGAACTGGATTACACCTCCCTTTGAATTTGATAAGTACTTCTTCCCCCAGGCAAGCTGGGTTCTGGATGCAATCCATGAAAAGCTGGTTCCTCTGGCTGGCTATGAGGCTGAGAGCACCTGCGATGAAGAAGAAACCTGCCGTAGATCCAAGCTGGGCGTGTAAGCTATGCGTTTTTTGCGGACAGCCAATGCCGGCGGATTGATTACCCTGGATGGTGTCCGAATAGCGATGGATGGTGTTTGTGAGGCAGTTGCACCTTACCTGCAAACACCAACCGAACTTCGTGAATATCTGCAAGAAAAGGTGCCGGATGCGGTGGGGTTTACCCACCTGCATCCGGACCATTTTCATGCAGCCTTTCGGGATTACTGCATTCAGGCAGGCTGTGCGGTTCTTATGCCTGGTGATGATAGAGTACAGGTGGGTAATGTTACAATTTACCCCATTGAAACCCGTCACTTAGGTAAGGTAGAACCCAATCTTAAACATAGCAGCTTTCTTATTACAGGCAGCCAGAATATTCTGTTTGCCGGAGATGCATCCCCATCTGAATTGCAAAGCGTATCGGATGTGGACATATTGATTGCTCCGTATGCTTATGTAACAACCTCTGCAGGCATTAAATCGGTGTTATTAACCGGTGCCAGGCACCTTATTCTTGTGCATTTACCCGGAGCTGAACCGGACCTGTATGGGATTTGGGACAGTGTGCGGGCAGGAATTGTCCACTGCAATGGTTTTGCACTCTCCATTCCGGAAATGGGACAGGAAATTGAAGTTTCATAATGAAACCCGCAGACTACATTTTGTAGTCTGCGGGTTGTTTTATAGAATTAAGCAAATAAGGCCTGTTGCTCCTTCATTGACAATTCTTCCCAGTGTTCCCCGAAATCTTTCTCTGACAGTATCGGGCATTCTGACAACTTTTGATGTAAGTCCATCCTGGATAAGGGCGTATACAGATTTACCGAAGATATTACTCTGCCAAAGCTCGTCAGGTTCTTGTTCGGCAAGATAGGCAATCAGATCCTGTGACTGCTTTTCATCCCCAACCATAGGACTGATTTCTGTGTCAATATCTACACGAATCATATGAATAGATGGTGCGCCTGCCTTCAGTTTCACACCAAACGAACTGCCTTTGCGAAGGATTTCTGGTGTTTGCAGCGTCATTTCATCAGCCGTTGGCATCACAATGCCATAGCCGGTTGCCTTTGCGGAAGCAAGTGCGTCAGAAATTTTATCATATTCCTTCTTTGCCTGTGCCAGCTGGGAAAGAAGGGAAAGAAGTTGGGCATCGTTTTCAATAGGCATCCCTGCCTTGCTGCTTAATATTTCGTAGAACAGAGTTTCCGGGAAAGTAAGTGCACAGGAAACCGTGCCTGTTGCCAGGTTTACATTTCGAATAGAGAAATCAAGGACTTGTTCCAGTTCCTGCAGTTTCTGCAAGGTGACGTTCGCTTGTGCGAGGGTGGAGATTTCTTCGGCTCTCTGCAATAGCGCCTGATAAAGGCTTGCCTTCACCGGGTTGCTAACTTCCAGCGCATCCATCCACCGGGGAAGGTATACACGCAGTTCCTGCATGGGAAATGCATACAGAAGCCGCTTAAAGATCATGCAAATATCCTCTTCATCCAATGCCTGGCAATCTGCAACAATGGGCTCTACGCCAAATTCCTTTTGTATCCGCGTACAAACCTGTCTTGCACTGTCAGATTTTGGAGAAATGCTGTTGACAATCACCAAATAGGGTTTGCTGGTAGCCTGCATATCCCGAATGGCGCGCGTTTCTGCTTCTACATAATCTGCCCTGGGAATATCCGTTATTGTGCCATCTGTAGTCACTACAAGGCCGATAGAGCAATGCTCCTGCATAACTTTTTTCGTTCCCAATTCAGCCGCCTCGGTCATTGGGATTTCATAATCATACCAGGGTGTGGTGACCATCCGGGGAATACCGTCTTCTGTTGCGCCAACGGCACCGTCTACCATATACCCAACAGAATCAATCATCCGAACTCGGAAGGATGTGGTTCCGTCTGGACAGATTTCAACGGCCTCCTCGGGGACGAATTTTGGCTCACTTGTCATAATAGTCTTGCCGGAACCGCTTTGTGGCAGTTCATCTTTAGCTCGTTCTCTTCGGTACACATCATCGATATTGGGGATTACCAATGTTTCCATTATCCGCTTAATCAGGGTGGACTTACCGGTGCGCACCGGGCCAACCACACCAATGTAGATATTACCGTTTGTTCTGGCGGCAATATCCTGATATATGTTTTCCATAGCCAGCCTCCTTATCCGGCAGGAGGCTTGCTCCCGCCACAGTCTACCAAAGATTATGCAAATGGATTTAGGAATAGAACTGCCGGAGTTGCTGCCACAAACCAATGAATTTAGTTACGCCAAGTTCTTTAGCCTCGGCCTGCAAATCCTGAAGGTCTTGCTCAGTTCGATGAAAATAGAGTGCAATATGGTCTTGACTGATATGGGTACTGTAGTGGCATAATAAGGGTCGATCCGAAAAGTACGGATTGTTATTTGGTATATCGTATACTTTTTCTGCACCAAATTCATTCTCCGTTATGATCGCCATTTCTTTTTCGTTTCCCAGCTCCAACCAAATCTCTCTCCCTGCCCAGGGCTGTAAATATGCCGATAAAGTCATTCGGAAGGGAAGCGGTGGCAGAAAAACAGGGCAGTCGTAGCCTTTTGCATATACGTGGGATACGGCTACAGGGCATGTAACACTTGACAATATGCTTTCTACCATATCCGGTGTGAAAGGATTATCTGGTCGCTGAAAATCAAGTAGGATGCCACTTGGATGGAGTTCTTCAACAACTTCATTGATTTGACTTGTTACTACATCTGCGCAGTGGTTAGTTATGGGTGTGCTGTCATCAATGGATATAATTGTGCCGGCAGGCAACACGGTGGGAAGGTTCGAAAGGCCCTTGCCGCTCGCCGAAAAGTGGCAGGCAAGATAGCACAAAGTGGAGGAGAACTTGCAAAAATGAGGAAATTCCTGCCCTGTTATGGCAAGATATATAGGTAAAAACATAGACAAATGCCTCCGTCTGTGTTATAATAGGGAAAATCTGCATAAAGGTCCCTATACAGACTTTTATGAAATGGGAGTCCAATGTATGCCTTTTTCCCTCCTTCCTAAGGTAATGACCAGGGCGGTTACAGATTTAACCCCCTCTTACCTGCACGGAAAGAATATCCGCCTTTTGATGCTGGATTTTGATAACACCATTGTTCCATATACTACCAACATTCCAACAGCAAGAATGCAGATGTGGCTGGAAACGATGATGGAGTCGGATATCAGTGTTTGTGTGGTATCTAACAGTAAGAACAGTCGCGTAAAAACCTTTTGCGAAACTTACGGCCTTGGCTGTATCACCCACGCCCGAAAGCCTTTTTCTGATGGAGTTCGTCGGTGTATGGAAGAATATGAGTTAACAGCCGATGAATGTGCATTGGTGGGCGATCAAATCTTTACCGATGTCTTAGGCGCAAACTGTGCCGGTGTGTATTCTATATTAGTTAAGTCTATTCATAATCATAATTTCTGGCTGAAACTTCGCCATGTTGCGGAGGTGCCATTTATTTTTATAGCGCGGAAAAGGAGATTGCATTATGAAAAATCTTGAGAAGTATCTTTCCATTTTGAATGATGAAGTGGACGGTCTGCTGCTCACCAGTCGGTATAGCCGTATGTATGGCGCAGAGTTTGATATTGCAGAGGGTATTGCTGTTGTATCCCGCAAGGGTTGCCGTTATTTTACCGACAGCCGCTATATTGAATCTGCACAAAATGGTATCAGAGGCTTCGAAGTTCTGGAAGTGAACAGAGCCACTCCCTATGGCAAGCGCATTAATGATGCCATCGAGGACTTCGGCATTACCACCCTGGGCTACGAAGAGCGCTACCTGACAGTCGAAGAACTGATGAGCTTCGAAAAGCGGCTGAATGCCAAGTTAGTTCCTTTCAACGAGAAGATTTACAATCTGCGTGCGGTGAAAGAGCCTTGGGAACTGGATATTATGCGCAAGGCCCAGGAAATCACGGATAAGGCATTTTCTCAGGTGCTCAGCAGGATCAAGACCGGTATGACCGAGAAGGAACTGCAGGCCGAACTGATTTACTGCATTCTGAAATCCGGTGCCGATGGCCTGGCATTTGATCCCATTGTTGTATCCGGTCCCAACACCAGTATGCCTCATGGTGTGGCAGGGGACCGTGTAATTCAGGATGGCGATTTTATTACGATGGATTTTGGTGCTTTGTACAAAGGCTATTGCTCCGACATGACAAGAACGGTTGCAGTTAGTTATGTAACGGTGGAAATGGAAAAGGTCTATAACACTGTACTTGAGGCCCAATTGTCCGGTATTGCAGTAACAAAAGCTGGTGTTCTCGGTAAGGAAGTGGACGGCGCAGCCCGCAAGGTAATTGAAGATGCAGGCTACGGCCCCTACTTTGGTCACGGCTACGGTCATAGTTTGGGTATGGAAATTCATGAGTCTCCAAATTGTTCTCCGGCAGGTGAAACAGTTATGCAGGTGAATATGATTTCCTCTGCTGAACCCGGCATTTATCTGCCCGGTAAGTTTGGCGTCCGGATTGAGGATGTGGTCATTTTCACTGAAGACGGTTGCGAAAACATCACCCACAGTCCGAAAAATCTTATTGTAGTATAAAAAGATAGGATTTCCTATTGCTTTTTTGGAAATTTTAGGTTAAAATATAGGCGCTAAACCTATAGGCATAATAACACCCTTTGGGGCATTCTTAGGAGGATATATAGAATGATTTCTGCAGGCGAATTTAGAAACGGTATTACTTTCGAAATGGACGGCAAGGTTATGCAGGTGGTGGAATTCCAGCACGTTAAGCCCGGTAAGGGTGCTGCATTCGTCCGTGTTAAGATGAAAAATGTTATCACCGGCGGTGTTACCGAAACCAGCTTCAACCCTTCCGCTAAGTATCCTACTGCTTTCGTTGAGAGAAAGAAGATGGAGTACTCTTACAACGATGGTGAGCTGTACTACTTTATGGACAATGAGACTTACGAACTGATGCCTATCGACAAGAGCGTTCTTGACGATTCCTTCAGTTTTGTTAAGGAAAATGACGTTTGCACCATTATGAGCTACAAGGGCAGCGTCTTTGGCGTTGAAGTTCCCAACTTTGCTGACCTGATCGTTACTTCTACTGAGCCTGGCTTCGCCGGCAACACTGCTACCAACACCCTGAAGCCCGCTACATTGGAAACCGGCGCTGAAGTTAAGGTGCCTCTGTTTATCAACGAAGGTGACAAGGTGCAGATTGATACCCGTACCGGTGAATATTTGGGCCGCTCCAAGGCTTAATTAAGGAGTAAGACTATGACGATTTCTGAAAAGGCCGCATACCTGAAAGGCTTGATGGATGGTCTGCAACTGGACAAGGAAAAACCCGAAGGCCAGATGATCTCCGCAATTGTTGACCTGCTGGGTGATGTAACCCGTCGTCTTGCGGATGTGGAGGAAACCACAATTGCTATTTCCGACGAATTGGACGAGATCGAAGAAGATCTGGACGCCATCGAAGACTTCATCATGGACGAAGATGAAGATGAGGACTGGGATGACGAGGATTATGAAGAAGACTTCGACTTTGAGGACGAAGAAGACTATGAAGAAGGCTTCGACTTTGGAGATGAAGAAACTACCGTATATGAAGTAAAGTGTGCCTGCGGCGAAGTCATTGATTTTGACGAAGAAACCCTGGAAAAGGGTAGCATCCTTTGCCCCAACTGCGGTGAAAATCTGGAGTTCACTTTTGAGGATGACGAAGAAGTGGACGATGATCCTCTGCAATTCTAAAAGGATAAAACTGCCGTGGAATTCCACGGCAGTTTTTGTAAAAAAGAGTGGAAAATCCCTTACTATATGCTATAATTATAGAAAAAGAAAGGAGTCTGGGTTATGTATCAACCTCTTGCAGACATTTTGCGGCCCGAAAGCCTTGACCAGGTGTATGGCCAGGAACATATCCTGGGCCCCGGTGGCATATTAAGAAGACTGGTTGCGTCTGGGAATATCCCTAATATGATTTTCTATGGTCCCAGTGGCACAGGTAAGACTACAGTAGCGAATATCATTGCAAAACAGACTAACCGCACCTTGTTCCAGCTGAATGCTACCACCGCATCCACTGCGGATATTAAGGATATCGTTTCCCAATTGGATACCCTGATGGCACCCAATGGGGTACTGCTGTATTTGGATGAGATACAATCTTTTAACAAGAAGCAGCAGCAGTCGCTGTTAGAGCATATTGAAAACGGCAAGATTACATTAATCGCTTCTACCACAGAAAACCCCTATTTCTACGTGTTTAATGCGATTTTAAGCCGTAGCACAGTGTTTGAGTTTAAGCAGATTTCTGCAGAGGCCGCATTACAAGCAATTAATAGAGCGGTTGGCTATTTGGAAAAGCGTACCGCTTTACAGGCAGAGCCTGAGGAAGGCGCTCTTGAGTATATTGCCGGTGCTTGTGGAGGAGACCTTCGCAAGGCGATGAATGCTGTTGAAGTGCTGTTCTCAGCAGGACAACCGCAAGGCAAAATTTTGCCCTTAACATTGGCTGATGCGAAGGCCGTTACTCAAAAAAGCGCCATGCGTGCTGACAGGGAAGGGGATAACTACTTCGACCTTTTATCTGCGCTGCAAAAATCCATTCGTGGCTCTGACCCGGATGCTGCCGTACACTATTTGGCCCGGCTATTAGAAGCAGGGCAAATGCAGGCGGTATGCCGGCGCCTGATGGTGATTGCTGCAGAGGATGTTGGCCTTGCTTACCCTATGATTTTGCCCATTGTTAAGTCCTGTGTAGATATGGCGCTGATGACCGGTATGCCGGAAGCCCGTATCCCTTTGGGAGATGCGGCCGTTTTGATGGCGACCTCTCCTAAGTCAAATTCTGGCCATGTTGCACTGGATGCAGCCTTGGAAGATGTGAGAAAAGGTAAAGGTGGGGATTTCCCTCGCCATTTGCAAAATGTGCATGCAGATACCTACACGATGGAACGGGAGCAGGGCTACCAGTATCCCCACAATTTCCCCAATCATTGGGTTAAGCAACAGTATCTGCCCGATGATCTTAAAAACACAAAGTACTACGAATATGGTCCCAACAAAGTGGAGCAACTGGCCAAACAGTATTGGGATGCCATTAAAGGGGAGTAGGTATGGATATTCAGGTAGGCGATAAACTCCATATGAAAAAGGCCCACCCTTGTGGCACAAATGGCTGGCTGGTTCTTCGTATTGGTGCAGACTTTCGTCTTCGCTGCCTTGGCTGCGGTCACGAGGTTATGGTGGAGCGATTTAAGATTGAGAAAAATATTCGTGAGGTTACCCGTGAAAACCTATCGACAGATAGTAGCGGCAGATGAGAAATTCATCTGCCGCTTTTTCTGTTTACGGGACAAACCCGGTAAAACGCTATGCATCACAGGCCGATTATTGCGGCAAAGATGCAACCTTCTTGCGACGGCTTTTTGGTCATCCAAGTCATATACTTGCCTCACAAACATGCATTGAGGCGGTGATTAAATGGTTATTTACAGTATTTTAGTGGGAATTGTGTCCTTTTCTGTCCATTTTTTGCTTCTGCTTGGTACAAATCGTTTGCTTGGCGCAGCAAGCAAACTTAGCCGCATAGGCTTTGGAGCAATTGTAGGTGCTTTCCATAGTGTTCTGTGTACGATCACCGGCTTCCGCTTGTTAAGCGGATTTATATGGAACATACTGTTTCTTTTTATCTCCGGCTTTACGGCATTCAGCTTTTCCGTTCAATCTTTCGGAAAATGCTTACTGTATATTTTGCTGTCGATGTCCCTATCTTGGTTGACAGTTGGCACCGGCGGCGGGATCTGGATGGGTCTAACAGGCGCGATTGGCATATTCTTTCTATGTATAAAACTTATGCAGCATAATAGGGATGCCAGCGACCTTATGCCTGTAGAACTAAATTATCAAAATGAGCGAGTTTGCATTTGGGCATTACGTGATACAGGAAACTCCCTGAAAGATCCAATTAGCGGAAACCCTGTGTTAGTGGTAGGACCTAAAGTTGCGGCGAAACTATTAGGTCTTACGCAAAACCAATTGGATAATCCGGTTGAATCTGTAGGGGATATGCCGGGCCTGCGCCTAATTCCATATCATACTGTAGGCAAAGAAAATGGTCTTCTACTTGGCATGCGTTTATCCAATATCAAGATTGGGCACTGGCAAGGAAGTTGTGTTGTGGCATTTGCCCCTTGTGGGCTTGGACATCGTCAGGTATATCAGGCATTAACAGGAGGGAATATATGAACTGGTTGCAAAGACTTTTGATGAAACTTGGTTTCTGCCCGTCAGTTTATTACATCGGCGGCACGGATGTTCTGCCCAGTCCTTTGAAGGGAGCAGAAGAGCAGAATGCTTTGGAAGCGATGGAGAACGGGGACGAAGAGGCCAAAGCGCTGCTGATTGAACGAAATTTGCGTTTGGTAGTATTCATTGCCCGTCGATTTGAGAATACCGGTATCAACTTAGAAGACTTGATTTCGATCGGAACTATCGGTTTGATCAAAGCAATCAGTACTTATCGTAGAGATAAAAATATCAAATTAGCCACCTATGCGTCACGTTGTATCGAAAATGAGATACTAATGTATATTCGGAAGATTGCCAATCAGAAAGCGGAGGTTTCTTTGGATGAGCCAATCAATATGGATTATGATGGCAATGAACTTTTATTGTCGGATATACTTGGGACGGAGGAAGATATGATTCTACGGACTATGGAAGAAGATGTTGACTTGCGGCTGTTACGGCAGGCGGTTGAGGAATTACCACCAAGAGAGAAAGAAATTGTTTTAATGCGATATGGCTTGCAAGGACACCAGGAATTAACGCAAAAGGAAGTTGCAATAAAACTGGGAATTTCTCAATCGTATATATCGAGACTGGAAAAAAGAATTATGCTTCGACTTAAAAAGGAGATATTAAGGCAGACAAGCTGTGTATAATGCTTGCAATCGATATAATTTCGTGCTATAATCGGTAAAAAATATATCGAAAGCAAAGGGTTTACGCAATATGGAAAGGAAAGAAATTTCAAAAGCGGTCTTAAAACGTCTTCCAGGGTATCTTGCATATTTACAAAATATGCCGGAAGGCAGCAGTGCGCATATTTCTGCAACCAGCCTTGCAAATGCGCTGGGTATGGGCGAAGTACAGGTGCGCAAGGACCTTGCGCTTGTATCAGACGGCGGCAGGCCGAAGATTGGTTACCTTCGGGAATCTCTCATTGAAGATATCAGCCAGTTTTTGGGTTATGACAATACCACTGATGCTATTTTGATAGGCGCAGGTAAACTGGGTCAGGCACTTTTGGGGTACAGTGGGTTTGATGCCTACGGTCTGAACATCCTTGCCGCTTTTGACAAGGCGCCGTTTGCAAGAATTACCGATTGCGGCAAACCGGTCATTGCTATGAGCGAACTGGAAAATTTTTGTAAGGTCAATAAAGTGTTGATGGCGATTATTGCTGTTCCGAAGGAGTATGCACAAGAGGTATGCGACCAGCTGATTTCTTGCGGCATTAAGGCGATTTGGAACTTTGCTCCTGTTCATTTGGATGTACCAAGCAATATTTTGGTACAGAACGAGAATATGGCGACTTCCCTCGCTGTGCTGAGTATGCACTTACAGGCACAAATCAAAGAAAAGAAATAAAAATCCGCTCCAGTAGGAGCGGATTTCGTTTATTTACTGGGTTTAAAACTGTCTTTCAGGCTAACACTGCGGTTGAATACCGGATGGCCAGGCGTACAGTCTTTGCTGTCGGGACAGAAGTAGCCCAAACGCATAAACTGATAGGATGCAGGAGCCTTTGCGTTTTCCAGGAACTTTTCTACCTTGCAACCGGAAAGGATTTCCAAAGAGTTGGGATTCAGACAGGCAATAAAGTCTTTGCCAGAGGCGTCCGGGTCAGCATCATCAAACAGATTGCTATACTGGCGGACCTCTGCTTCGCAGCAGTTGTTGGCATCTACCCAGTGGATAGTTGCGCCTTTAACCTTCCGTCCGTCGGCAGGATCACCGCCCCGGGAGTTAGGATCATAGGTGGCATAAACCTGGGTGATATTGCCGTTTTCGTCCTTTTCGTAGCCGGTGCAAGTGATGAGATAAGCACCCTTTAAGCGGCATTCCGGACCTTCCGGGTAGAGACGCTTGTACTTAGGCACAGGTTCGGGCAGGAAGTCATCGGCTTCAATCCAAACATTTCTGGAGAAAGTAACCTCATGGGTGCCGGCACTTTCGTCTACGGGATTGTTTTCAATCTGGAAGACTTCTGTTTTTCCTTCCGGATAATTGGTAATCGTCAGCTTAATAGGCTTCAGTACAGCCATCACACGGGTGGCAGTTTCATTCAGGTCTTCTCGCAGGCAGTGCTCCAGGAAGCCAAATTCAATGGTGTTGGGGCTCTTGGCAACACCAACCCGATCACAGAAATTGCGGATGGACTTGGGGGTATATCCCCGGCGGCGCAGACCACACAGAGTAGGCATCCGGGGGTCATCCCAGCCGGATACACGGCCCTCTTCTACCAGTTGACGGAGTTTTCTCTTGGAAAGAACAGTGTGGTCAATACCCAATCGGGCGAACTCAATCTGACGGGGATGGTGGGGGACGGAAACATTTTCCACAACCCAATTGTAAAGAGGCCGGTGGTTCTCAAATTCCAAAGAACAAAGACTGTGGGTAATGCCTTCCAAGGCATCCTGGATGGGATGCGCGAAGTCGTACATAGGATAGATGCACCACTTATCACCCTGACGGTGATGATGCATATGGCGAATACGGTAGATTACAGGGTCACGCATATTGAAGTTGCCGGAAGCGAGGTCAATTTTAGCACGAAGCGTATAGGTATTGTCATCAAATTCTCCTGCCCGCATTCTGCGGAACAGATCCAGGTTTTCTTCCACAGGCCGGTCCCGGTAGGGAGAAGTGGCAGGCGTGTTCAAATCGCCTCGATATTCCTTGAACTGCTCGGGTGTTAATTCGCAAACATATGCTAAGCCCTTTTTAATCAGTTCTTCCGCAAATTCGTAGGTCTTTTCAAAATAGTCAGAGCCATAGAAAAAACGGTCAGCCCAATCAAAACCTAGCCAGTGGATATCTTCCTGGATGGCGTGGACAAACTCCACGTCTTCTTTGGTGGGATTGGTATCGTCCATACGCAGGTTGCACATTCCGCCAAATTTTTCGGCAGTACCAAAGTCAATAATCAGGGCCTTGCAGTGACCAATGTGCAAATAGCCGTTGGGTTCCGGCGGGAACCGTGTATGGACAGTCTTGCCTTCATAGCGACCGCCTTCAGCGATGTCTTCTTCAATAAAAGCATGGATGAAATTCTTGCTTTCTGTGATTTCAGCCATATATAGCATCCTCTCTTTTAGAAATCTCGCATTATTATAACCCATAGGAATGGTTTTTGCAACCAAAATTGTGCAATAATCTTCTTGTGCTTTCGGGAAAATAAAAAAACATAAAACAATTTTCGATTTTTGTGAAATTGTAGTTGTCAATTTGAAGGAATTATATTAAAATAGAGAAAGTATGAAAGGAGTGATTGGTTTGCCTGAAATAAAGTACAAACGCATTCTACTGAAAGTCAGCGGTGAGGCTTTGGCCGGCGATGCCCATAGAGGCCTTAATTTTGAGGTTATTCACAGTGTTTGTGATGTGGTTGCCCGTTGTGTTAAGTTGGGCGTGCAAGTGGGTATCATGATTGGTGCCGGTAACTTTTGGCGCGGTGTAAAGGACGGTGCAGATAAAATGCAACGTTCTCACGCAGATGCTATGGGTATGCTGGGTACAGTAATGAACAGCATTGCTGTTGCAGATGCTCTTGAAAAGCACGGCGTAGATGCCCGGGTGCTGAGCGCTGTGGAAATGCATAAGTTTGCGGAGTATTTTACAAGAGATACGGCAGACCGTTACTTAAACGAGGGAAAAGTGGTTCTGTTTGCAGCAGGCACCGGAAACCCCTATTTCTCCACCGATACCGGTGCTGTTCTTCGCGGTGTGGAAATTGAGGCTGATGCTATTCTAATGGCAAAGAATGTGGATGGCATTTATTCTGCTGATCCCAATGTGGACCCCAATGCAGTGAAGTTTGACTGTCTGACTTACGATGAAGTTTTGGCAAGACATCTGAAGGCAACAGACTCTACTGCAATGACCCTGGCTATGGACAATCATATGACTCTTGTGTGCTTTGCACTGAAAGACCCCGATAATATTCTTCGTGTGGTGCAAGGCGAGAAAATTGGAACAATCGTTAAGGAGGAACTATAAATGAGTGTTGATTTCAAGGAATACGGCAGAAAAATGGATAAGACCCTGGATGTGCTGTCTGATAACTTTGGCGCAGTTCGTGCAGGCAGAGCCAATGCGAAGGTACTTGACAGAATTACCGTAGAATACTATGGTCAGGAGACTGCCCTTAATGGTGTTGCTACCATTTCTTCTCCCGATGCCCGTACTCTGGTAATCCAGCCTTGGGACGGCAGCTTGCTGAAAGAAATCCAAAAGGCAATCCAAATGTCCGATTTGGGCATTAACCCGCAAAATGATGGCAGAGTCATTCGCCTTGTGTTCCCCCAACTGACGGAAGAACGCCGTAAGGAACTGACTAAGCAGGTCAAAAAGTATGCCGAAGATGCTAAGGTTGCTATGCGTAACATCCGCCGTGACGGTATGGACTATGTTAAGGCACTGAAGAAGAAGTCCGAGATTACGGAAGATGATCAGAAGACCGCTGAAAAGGACCTGCAGGACCTGCTGGATAAGTATATCAAGCGCGTTGACGAGGCCCTTACTGCAAAGGAAAAGGAACTGATGGCTATTTAAGCTATGTTTTTAGGGGCGCTTGCGCCCCTAAAATTCTGTTTTAGGTAGGTGGAACCAAATGGCGAATTTGGAACGAGGAAAAATAGTCCCTCCCAAGCATATTGCTATTATTATGGATGGAAATGGACGATGGGCTAAGAAGCGGGGGCTGCCCCGTACTGCAGGTCACGCTGCCGGTGCAGAGGCCTTTCGCCGGATTGCCCACTATTGCCGGGATATTGGCGTAAAGTATTTAACTGTTTATGCTTTCTCTACCGAAAATTGGAAGCGCTCAGCTGAGGAAGTCAGTGGCATAATGAAGCTTCTTGCCAAGGGGCTGAATGAAGTTCTTTCTGACCTGCAAAAGCACAGAATGCATGTTTCTTTTTGGGGCGATATGGATCGCATTAGCCCTGAATTGCAGGCCCTTTGCCGGAAAGCGGAGTCTGCCACCCGTGACTTTGATGTGCAAGTGAATTTTTGCTTAAACTACGGTGGCAGAGATGAATTGGTAAAGGCAACGAAGTCCTTTGCTGAGGATGTGCGTACCGGGATACACGCACCTGAGGATTTGACAGAAACTTTGCTTTCCACCTATTTATACTCCCGGGATATTCCTGACCCCGAACTGATTATCAGACCTTCCGGAGAGCAGAGAATCAGCAATTTCCTGCTGTGGCAGTCTGCATATTCTGAGTTTGTTTTTATGGATGTTCTGTGGCCGGATTTCAGCCCTGCCGATCTTGATGAAGCTATTTGCCAATATCAAGGACGCAATCGCCGTTTTGGAGGTGTGTAAACTTGAAAACGAGAATTCTTTCTGCAGCCGTAATGGTACCCGGACTGATTATTTTCCTGGTTTGGCCGCCGAAGGTTTGCACAGCGATCCTGTTTGGTTTCATTTGTGCCATTGGCGCTTTTGAGCTGCTAAAAGGCACCGGTTTGGTTAAAAATGCCCGCCTGATAGTTTATAGTATGCTTCTTGCCTTTGGTGTTTCTATGTGGAGCTTCTATGGAATGCCTTATCCCTGGTTTTTGGGCGGTATGCTCCTGTTTATTTCCTTGCTTTTTGGGGAGCTTCTTCTTTCTAAAGCGAAGCTTTCTGCCCGCAGCATGTCTATGTGCATGTTGGGTGGCTTCGTTGTGCCCTATTTACTGTGTGCCGTGGTGCGGATTTTTTCTATGGGAACGGGCCGTTTCCTGATTTATGCGCCCTTTATTGCAGCATTTATGTCCGATACCAGCGCCTATTTCATAGGTAGATACTTTGGCAAACATAAACTTGCTCCCATTATTAGCCCCAAGAAAACTGTGGAAGGTCTATTTGGTGGCTTTGCAGGTGCAATTCTTTCTATGCTGCTTTATTGCCTCATTTTACAGTTGGCCTGTGGGCTGCAGGTGAATTACTTCTATGCCCTGATTTATGGCGTTGCTGGTTCTGCAGCAGGTGTGTTCGGCGACCTTTGTTTTTCCGCAATTAAACGGCAAGTGGGCATCAAGGATTATGGCAAGTTAATCCCCGGTCACGGTGGGGTACTGGATCGGTTTGACTCTGTAATTATGGTCGCGCCCCTTTTCGAACTTTTGATTCTTCTCATTCCTATGGCGGTATAATATGGTTAAGTGTGTAAGCATTTTAGGCTCTACCGGTTCTATCGGCCGGCAGACTTTGGATATTATTGACCATTTAGGCATTCCTGTGTGTGCTTTAACAGCCGGTACCAATGTGGATAGAATGGCCGCACAGTGCGAAAAATATAGACCAAGCCTTGTTTCTATGGCTACTGAGTCAGCTGCCAAGGAACTGCAGCACCGGATTTCCCATCTTCCTACGAAAGTCCTGTGGGGTGAAGAAGGCCTTTTGGAAGCGGCGACTATCCAGCATGCTGACTGCGTAATTACGGCTGTTGTGGGCATGGTGGGGCTGAAGCCAACATTGGCGGCAATCAAAGCCGGCAAGCGGATTGGCCTTGCTAATAAAGAAACCTTGGTTTGCGCCGGACAATTGGTTATGGCAGCCGCCAAGGAATATAATGCACAAATTATTCCTGTTGACTCTGAGCACTCCGCCATCTACCAGTGTTTGATGCCGGACTTTCCAATGAAACAGGTAAAGAAGTTGATTTTGACTTGCTCCGGTGGCCCGTTTTACGGTATGAATAAGGAGCAACTTGGCTGTGTTACTAAAGCAGACGCTCTGCGTCACCCCAACTGGAAGATGGGTGAAAAAATCACCATTGACTGTGCTACGCTTATGAACAAGGGCCTCGAGGTGATTGAAGCCATGCGGCTATACAATCTTCCTATGGAACAGGTGGACGTGGTTATCCACAGGCAAAGCATTGTTCACAGTTTGGTGGAGTTTACTGATGGAGCAGTTATGGCACAAATGGGCGTGCCGGATATGCGCCTTCCCATTCAGTTGGCGCTGACATATCCTGAAAGAGTGGACTGCCCTGTGGATGGGCTGGATTTGACTGCTTGCGGTGCGCTGACCTTTACAAAGCCGGATTTGGAGGCATTTCCATGCTTGCAACTGGCCTATGATTGCGCACGGATGGGTGGTACAGCCTGTCCGGCTATGAACGGTGCAAATGAAGAAGCAGTTGCCCTGTATTTGCAGAATAAAATTGGCTTTTATGACATTTACTGTTATGTAGCCCAGGCAGTGAAGGATGTCCCATTCATTGAGAATCCAACATTAGAAGAAATTTTAGAAGCCGACCGGCTTGCGCGAGAGTCTGTCCGCAATCAATACAGGCAAAAGTAAATTTTGAATCGAGGAACCCCATGTTTATTCTTTATTCCATTTTGCTATTTAGTTTTTTGATTTTTATCCATGAGTTTGGCCATTTTATTACGGCAAAACTTTCCGGTGTGCAGGTAAATGAATTTGCCATTTTTATGGGACCCGCCATATTCAAAAAACAGATTGGAGAAACCCTTTACTCCATTCGCCTTATTCCTATTGGCGGTTACTGCGCTATGGAAGGTGAGGATGAGGATACGGAAAATCCCCGGGCATTTCGCCAGGCAAAATGGTGGAAACGGCTTATTATTCTTGTTGCCGGTGCAGCAATGAATTTCATTGTAGGTGTTCTTCTGTTCTTTGTCGTTTTCTCGAATTATAAGATGCTGGATACCCCGGTATTTACCAAAGCGGAAGCAGGCTGCACAGTGTTTCGTGAGGACGGCATCCAAATTGGTGACCGCTTGCTGGAAATCAATGGAGAAAAGGTATATGTTTCAGATGACTTTTCTATGCTGATGAGTCTTTCTGACGACACGCCGGATATAGTTGTGGAGCGGGATGGGAAGAAACTGTATTTTGACAATTATTTGATGGAAAAGCACCGTTTTGGGGAAGAGACTTATGACCGCTATGGATTCTCTTTTGGTATGGAAGAAAACACTTTCCCCAACCGCCTTTCCTATACGTGGGATTATTCCCTTGATATGATCCGTTCCGTTCGGCTAAGTCTGAAGATGCTATTTACGGGCAAAGCCGGAGTTAAGGATTTAAGCGGTCCGGTTGGCATTGTTCAGGTGATGAGCGACTCTGCGTCTCAGGCGCAAACGCCATTGGCCGCATTCCTGACGATTTTGCTCTTTGGCGGTTTCCTGGGCATTAACCTGGCGGTTATGAACTTGCTGCCGATTCCAGCTTTGGATGGAGGCAGAGTTGTGGGTTTACTTCTCACAACGGCTGTGGAGAAGATTACAAGGAAAAAAGTTAGTCCTAAAATTGAGGAATATATTCACGGTGTCGGCATGATACTGCTCCTGGCGCTGATGGCCATTATTTTGTTTAAGGATGTTATCTTTCTATTTAAGTAAGAGGTGATACTATGACGCGGCAAATTGAGGTTGGAAATGTAAAAATCGGCGGGGGCGCACCGGTGGTTATTCAATCAATGCTAAATACAAAGACCACCGATGTAGAAGGCTCCCTTACTCAAATTCATGCGTTAAAGACAGCTGGATGCCAAGTTGCCCGTCTTGCCATTCCCAACCAGGCAGCCATTAAGCCCTTTGAGGAGATTTGCCGACAGTCGGAATTACCGCTGGTTGCGGATATTCATTTTGACTATAAACTGGCTATAGGTGCTGCCCTTGCCGGCGCATCCAAAATTCGCATTAACCCCGGCAACATTGGCGGGGAAGAGAATGTGAAAGCCGTTGTGGATGTGTGTAAGGAAAGAAATATTCCTATTCGCATTGGCGTTAACGGTGGCAGCCTGGAAAAATCCATATTGGAAAAGTACGGCCATCCTACTGCGCAGGCTCTGGTGGAAAGCGCCTTTGCCCATTTGGCTCTCTTAGAGAAGTTTGGCTTTTTTGATACATGCGTCTCTATGAAGTCGTCTACTGTGCCTACAATGGTAGAGGCGGCAAGGTTATTCCGAAACCGTTGCGATTATCCACTGCATATTGGTGTAACGGAGACCGGCCCTGTGCGTATGGGGCTGATGAAATCGGCTATGGGTATTGGAGCACTACTTCTTGATGGCATTGGCGATACAATTCGGGTAAGCCTAACGGATGACCCGGTGGAAGAAGTGTATGCTGCTAAGGATATTTTGAAAGCTGCAGGTTTGCGCAAAGAGGGCGTTAATATCATTTCTTGTCCCACTTGCGGAAGAACCCAGATTGATTTGATTGGCCTTGTTAATCAAGTAGATGAAGCACTAAAGGACTGCCAAAAGCCTTTGACGGTGGCGGTTATGGGCTGTGTTGTTAACGGCCCCGGCGAAGCCCGAGAGGCGGACATCGGCATTGCCGGTGGTGATGGCTGTGGTATGCTTTTTGAGAAAGGAAAGCAGGTTGAAAAGCTGCCGTATGACCAGCTGCTTCCTGCGCTTCTAAAGAGAATTCAAGAACTTTGAGGATGCTATGAACAAGCAAGTTTTCTTCGTAAATATGTTCCCGGATTATGAGCCGCCTGTGGATCTTTCTCAGGCGGTCATCTGCTCTGCGAATGTGGATATGGAAAACCGTCGAATTGGGTTGCAAATGCATTGCCCTACATATATTCCCAAAAAGAAAATTAATCAGATTTCATCTGAGTTGCGTCTGCACTATAGCTTGAACAGGGTGGATATCACCCCCACGTTTCCTGCAGATCAGCGGTTTTTTATGGATGAACAGGAACTGATGGATCTGTTTACTGCCCATAATTCTTTTGCTCGTGCTATATTGGCAGGCGCAACCTGGAATTGGGACGGTGACTCCTTAAAAGTGGGCCTCGTAGGCAACGGCAAGGATACACTTTTGGAATCGATCCCTATGGTGACCAATGCCATAAAAGAACGGTTTGGAATCAAAGTAAATATTGAAATCAATGTGGGAAGCGAACTGTCCGGACAGGCTCTTGTGGATGCTATGGAACAAATGCGCGCACAAATGCTGAAGGATTTACCAAGGGCTGCTATATCAGAAGCAAAGCAGCCTGCCAAAGAAAAGACAGAAGCCATTTATGGCAGGCCCTTCAAGGGGGATGCTACCCCGATGAAGAATATTTCTATGGACACCGGCACGGTGATTGTTGAGGGCCGTGTGTTCAATGTGGACCATCGGGAGCTTAAAAAACGGAATGCCTGGGTTATTTGCTTTGATATTACGGACAATTCTGGCTCTGTCCGGATTAACCGTTTTATGGAGACGGAAGAAAGTGCCACAATCCGTAAAGAGGTGAAAAACGGGAAAATTCTGCGTGTTAAGGGCAGAATGATGGAAGACCGGTATACCGGAGAACAAGTTCTGCGGCCCGACGATATTATGCCTGGCAAAATGGAAAAAAGGCAAGATACTGCTACCACAGGCAAGCGGGTAGAACTGCACTTGCATACATCAATGAGCAATATGGATGCGCTGACCAAGACCTCTGAAGCCATCAAGCAGGCTGCTGCCTGGGGTCACCGGGCGGTTGCCATTACAGATCATGGCTGTGTGTACTCTTTTACAGATGCTTTACATACTGTTGAAGATTGGAAGGGTGCACCTAAAGTAGCCGGAACAGATGAGGATATTAAGGTACTCTACGGCTGCGAGGGTTACTATGTAAATGACGTAGATGACAAAATTGCCATCCAAGGCAACTGCAATTGTTCCCTGACGGATGAATATGTGGCGTTTGACCTGGAAACTACCGGCCTGTCCTCCCGCCTGGATGAGATTATTGAGATTGGTGCCGTCTTGATGAAAGACGGCCAGGAAATTGACCGGTTCCAAACGTTTGTAGATCCGGGCAGAAAACTGGACGGACGTATTACGGAACTTACAGGCATTACGGATGGCATGCTAAAAGGCGCTCCCAAAATCCAGGAAGTATTCCCTAAGTTTTTGGAGTTTGTTGGAAACCGGGTTTTGGTTGCCCACAATGCCAGTTTTGACACTGCCTTTATTCGTGCCCAATGCCGAAAAATGGGTATTCCCTATACCTTTACATCTGCAGATACCCTTGTCCTGGCCCAAAGTCTGATGCCCCAGCTGGGCAAGCACAAACTGGATGTTGTTGCCAATGCCTTGAGCCTGCCGGAATTTAATCATCACCGGGCGGCGGATGATGCAGTAATCTGTGGCCTGATTATGGATAGATTTTTGCAGATGCTCCGGGAAAATGGGGTTGTAACATACGGTCAGGTTAATGAGGCAGTGGCATCTATGCGGCAGGGTGGCAGAGTGCTGGACCGAAAGCCTCGGCATATTATACTGTTTGCAAAAAATCAACTTGGACTTCGCAATCTTTACCGCCTGGTTTCCTATTCCAACCTGAAGTACTTTAAGCGTGTACCTCGCATTCCAAAGTCGGAACTGCTGAAATACCGTGAAGGGCTTATTATCGGTTCTGCCTGTGAAGCAGGTGAACTTGTCCAGGCTATTTTGGAAAGAAAGAGTGAGGATGAAATTAAGCGCCTTGCTTCCTTCTATGATTTCCTGGAAATTCAGCCCATTTCCAACAATATGTTCATGCTTGAAGATGAAAAACTGGATATTCACAGTATCGAAGATTTAAGGGATATTAACCGTACCATTGTTCACATTGGAAAAGAATTGGGAAAACCGGTTGTGGCTACAGGTGATGTTCACTTCTTAAATCCTGAAGACGAAATTTTCCGGCATGTTCTGCTTGCAAGTAAGGGATTTGCAGATTGTGATAAGGATACCCCCCTATATTTCCGAACTACAGATGAAATGCTCAGGGAGTTTTCCTATCTTGGGGAAGACAAGGCCTATGAAGTCGTAGTAACAAATACCAATTTGATTGCGGATATGTGTGACGTGGTGCGCCCGGTTCCCCATAATTTGTTTGCACCTACTATTGAGAACTCTGCTGAGGAACTAAAAAAACTGGTGTATGAGAAGATGCACCGGCTTTATGGCGACAATCCTCCCGAACTTATCAAAAAGCGTGTAGAAACAGAGCTTCATGATATTATCAGTTGCCATTATGATGTTATCTATATTTCTGCCCAGCGTCTTGTGCAGAATTCTTTGGAAAATGGCTATTTGGTAGGTTCTCGTGGTTCTGTAGGTTCGTCTATCGTGGCCTATATGTCCGGCATCACGGAAGTTAATTCCTTCCCGCCCCATTACCGTTGCCCGAATGAGAAATGCAAGTATACTACATTTGATGTGCCAAAAGGCTATGAGTGCGGCGCTGACTTGCCCGATGCAGTTTGCCCCCAATGCGGTACGCCCTTTGCCAAGGAGGGCTTCAACATTCCATTCGAAACATTCTTAGGTTTTGGCGGTGACAAGGTGCCCGATATCGACCTGAACTTCTCAGGCGAATATCAGGCAAAGGCCCATGCTTACTGTACAGAAATGTTCGGTAGAGACAATGTGTTCCGCGCAGGCACTATCGGTACGGTGGCAGACAAAACCGCCTTTGGCTATGTAAAGCATTACCTTGATGAGAGAAACATCCGGGTAAGTAAAGCTGAGGAAGCAAGACTGGTCAGCGGATGTGTGGATGTTCGCCGATCCTCCGGTCAGCACCCCGGTGGACTGGTAGTTATTCCTGCAGAAAATGAAATTTGGGATTTCTGCCCTGTTCAGCACCCGGCAGATGACGCTACATCCGATGTAATCACCACCCATTTTGAATACCACTCTATGGAAGAAAACCTCCTCAAACTGGATATGCTGGGCCACGATGACCCCACAATGATCCGTATGATGGAGGACATTACCGGCATTGACGCAAAAACCATTCCGCTGGATGATAAGGATACCATGTCCATCTTCACTTCCTCTAAAGTGCTGGGTTACGAAAACGATGAACTTTTAGGTCCTACCGGCGCGGTGGCCGTTCCCGAATTCAATACCCGGTTTACAAGAGGGGTGCTTCTGGATACCAATCCGGATAAATTTGACTTCCTTGTTCGGATTTCCGGTTATACGCACGGCACGGATGTGTGGCTGGGCAACGCAAAGGATCTGATCGTTTCCGGTACTGCCAGGGTAGACCAAACCATCGGCTGTCGTGATGACATTATGATTTATCTGATTTCTTGCGGCCTGCCGGAAAAACGGGCGTTTAAGATTATGGAGTCTGTGCGTAAAGGCAAGGGACTCCCTGACGGAGCAGAGCAGGAAATGGTGGATGCAGGTGTACCTGCCTGGTATATTGAGTCCTGTAAAAAGATCAAATATCTGTTCCCCAAGGCCCACGCAGTTGCTTATGTTATGATGGCATTCCGGATTGCCTGGTTCAAGGTGAATTACCCCTTGGCTTTTTATGCGGCCTATTTTTACCGTCGCAGCCAAAAGGGCGGCTTTGATGCTGCAATGATGACAATTGGTATGGACGTGGTGAAAGCTCATATTAAGGCCATTGACAGCGCTGAAAAGCCTACCGCCAAGGAAGAAGATTTGTTAACTACTCTGGAAGTTGCATACGAGTATTATCTTCGAGGCTTTGAGTTCTTGCCCATTAGCATCTATGAAAGCCATGCCACTAAGTTTTTGGTAAAAGACGGCAAATTGCTGCCACCCTTTGTTGCAATTTCCGGCCTGGGCGAAAATGCAGCCTGGGATTTGATGCGGGGCAGAGAAGGTAAGCATTTTGTATCCATTGAAGAGGTTGCAGCGGCTTGCCCAAAAGTCTCCAAGACCCACATTCAAATGCTGAAGGAGGCAGGCGCCTTTGGTGACCTGCCCGATACAAATCAAATCAGCCTGTTCTAACAAAAGCGGATGCATAGCATCCGCTTTTATTTATTGCAAAATCTTCCTGTTAGTGCTATACTTAACATAGATTCTCGAAAGGAGGATATCTTATGCAAGACATTGGTATGCAATTTCATATTCGCTGTAAAGAGGGTGATGTGGGCAAATATTGCTTCCTGCCTGGCGATCCCGGTCGCTGCGAGGCCATTGCCAGTCATTTTGATAACCCCGTTCACATTGGCATGAATCGGGAATACAATATCTATACCGGCACTTTGCTGGGTGAAAAAGTATCTGTTTGCTCTACCGGAATTGGTGGCCCATCTGCGGCTATTGCTATGGAAGAACTGGCGGCCATTGGCGCAGATACATTTATTCGTGTCGGTACCACCGGTGGCATTGCCCTGGATGTATTGCCCGGTGATGTGGTGGTTGCAACCGGTTCTATCCGGTTTGAGCATACCTCTTTGGAGTATGCCCCTATTGAATTCCCGGCAGTTGCTGACTTTGATATCACCTGCGCGTTGAAACAGGCCAGTGAAGAATTGGGCTATCGCACCCATGTGGGCATTGTGCAGTGTAAGGATGCTTTCTACGGTCAGCATGCGCCCGAAAAGTCTCCCGTTTCCTATGAACTTTTGCAAAAGTGGGAGAGTTGGAAACGTCTTGGCGTAAAGTCCAGCGAGATGGAATCTTCTGCTTTGTTTGTGGTTGCTGCCGCTCTGGGCGTTCGTTGCGGTAGTTGCTTCCACGTTGTTTGGAATCAGGAGCGTGAAAAACTTGGTATGTCTATGCCTATGACGGAAGATACTTCCGGCGCTATTAAAGTAGGTATCGAAGCCTCAAAAAAACTGATTTTAGCAGATAAAGCTAAGAAGTAATAGAAAAATCCTCCGTTTCAAACGGAGGATTTCTTTTTTATAGGAATTTGGGAAAGAATGACGGCAATAAAGATGCAAATGCACCCAACTGTTTCCCAAGAGGTGAGCCAGTCGCCAAGAATCAGCCAGCCAAACAGTAGCGCAAAAACAGATTCCAAACTCATAATTACAGAGGCAGTTGATGGCTCCAAATGCTTTTGCCCAACAATTTGCAGGGAATATGCCGCACCCATAGAAAGAAACCCGGTGTGGGAAAGGGGGAGCCAAGCCAGGGCTATGCCATTTAGAGTAGGTGTTTCGGTAATAAACATTACTACAGTAGACAGTGCTGCGCAGATAAGTACTTGAATTGTGTTCAGCCGCAAAGGATCCACATCCGGCGCAAAGATATCCACAAATGTAATTTGCAAAGCAAACATCAATGCACAACCAATAAGAAGCAGATCTGTCAAAGTGATTTGCCCACTTGCACCGGTTAGAGCATATAAGCCGAACACCGCTAAGATAACACTAAAGGGAATGGCAGGGGAGGGCTTTCTGTTCCGGATAATTCCAATCAGAGGCACGATCACAATATACATTGCAGTCAGGAATGCAGATTTTCCGGAATCTGCTTCCACAAGGCCAAGTTGCTGCAGATTGCAGGCAAGGAAGAGAGGAATGCCGCAAAGCAGACCGCCTTTCCAAAGTTGCCAATTTTTCCACCGCTTTAAGAAAGTCTTGCCATCCTGCTTGCCTATATCCAATAAATAAATAACTGGCAGCAGACCGATCACAGCCAAGAAACTGCGAACTGCCTGGAAAGTAAATGGACCAATATGATCCATACCGACCTTTTGGGAAACAAAGGCAGAACCCCAAATGACAGTGGCAAGAATTAGTAAGAATGAGCTTCTTAGTTGATTTTTCATTTTATCACCGCCTGACACTTTATCACAGTTTTTATTAAAATGCAAGCCATTGCATTTTCCTCTAATCGTGATATAATACTTCTATCAATTCATTTGCCGGAAGGCTGGGAGGAATTATGGAGCGAATTCGTGAACGAAATGAAATTCCTGTAGAGGATACTTGGGCAACGGAGGATATGTATGCGTCTGATGAAGCCTGGAATGAGGAGCTAAACACGCTTTCTGAGGATGAAACCTATCTTGCTTCCTTCGCCGGAAAACTTGCCACTTGCGGCGAACATTTATATGTGTATTTGGAAAAAAGTGAACAGGTCAATGCAAAATTGGAACTGCTGGCTAATTACTGCATGCGTAAGGCGGATGAGGATACAAGAAATGCTACCTATCAGGCTATGTCAGGTAAGTTTATGAGCGTTGTAGTGGCACTCGGTGCTGCTACCAGTTTTGAAACGCCGGAGATTATGGCGATTTCTGATGAAACTTTAGATGGCTTTTATAAGGAATGTCCTTCTTTGGAACGCTACCGCCGTTACTTGACTGACTTGCGCCGGAGAAAGGACCACGTTCTTTCTGCACAGGAAGAAAAACTCTTGGCTGCTGCCGGCGAAATGGCACAGACTCCCGATAATGTATACGGTATGTTTGCAGATGCAGATATTACCTTTGCCGATGCGCTGGATAAGGACGGCAAGGCCCATCCTGTGACCCAGGGAACCTTTATTTCCTGTGAGGAAAGCAGTGACAGGGTTCTGCGTAAAAACGCCTATGAGAGCCTTTATCACGGCTTTGCGGCCTATAAGAATACGGCTGCCGGCCTTCTAAATGGTCAAAACAAGCAACTGAAGTTCTTTGCTGAAGCACGCCACTATCCCAATGCCTTTGAGGCATCCTTGGATAGAACCAATGTGCCCACTTCCGTATATCTGAACCTTATCGAGGCTGTTCACAACAATGCCGATAAGATGCATCGCTATATCCGTCTGCGTAAGAAACTGTTAGGCGTGGAAGACCTGCATTTTTATGATGTGTATACTCCTCTTGTTGCAGGCGTAGACAAGAACATTCCTTATGCCGATGCGAAGAAGACAGTATACGATTCTCTGGCTCCTTTGGGCGAGGATTACCGCAAGATTTTGCAGGAAGGCTTCGATAATCGCTGGATTGATGTTTACCAGAATGTAGGCAAGCGCAGTGGCGCCTATTCTGCCGGTGCATCGGTCCATCCCTATGTACTTTTGAACTATACAGGCACGTTGGACAGTCAGTTCACCTTGGCTCACGAAATGGGTCACGCCCTTCATTCCTACCTTTCCAACAAGCATCAAAATCCTGTGGATGCCGACTACGTGATTTTTGTTGCAGAAGTTGCATCTACCTGTAACGAAGCGCTGCTTATGGAATATTTGCTTGGAAAAACGACAGATAAGAAAGAACGAGCTTATCTTATCAATCATTTCCTGGACCAGTTTAGAGGCACGATTTACCGGCAGACGATGTTTGCAGAATTTGAACTGAATATTGGCCGTATGGTCCAAGAGGGTAAGACATTGACAGCCGATGTGCTTTGCGAAGAATACCGCCGCTTAAACGAACTGTACTACGGCCCGGATATTGTAGTGGATGATGAAATTGCTATGGAGTGGGCAAGAATTCCCCATTTCTATTACAATTACTATGTGTTCCAGTACGCCACTGGTTATTCTGCTGCGATTGCTCTTTCCCGCAAGATCCTTAGGGAAGGGGAGAGCGCTGTGAAGGACTATATCCGCTTCCTGTCCGGAGGTTGCAGTAAGAGCCCCATTGATCTTCTGAAGGATGCGGGTGTGGATATGACCGATCCTGCTCCAGTTGAGGAAGCCCTTAATTTGTTTGACACTCTCCTTGACGAAATGGAAAGCTTGCTGGAGGCATAAATGGAAGAACTGTATCTGCCAACCCTTCACACTTTTGCAATGAATAACATTTTCACCGGTTCTTCCGGTAACTTTCGGTTCAAGATTGTACCCAAAGTAACGAAAAATGGCAAAGAAGTGGATTTTGAGAATAGCAGCATATTTGCACAGTATTGGCATGGCCCGTTTTGCTATGAAAAAAGCACTATTGAAGGAGAAAATACCTTTCCTATGAGCCAGCAGGGAAGACAAGAACTAATGAATTGGTTACAAGAGCATATTTAAGAGGCAGGGGCAGTATTGCCCCTGCCTCTTATGTACTTTTTAAGGATGAAAAGACGAAAAGCATTGACAAATTCCCCATTTGTGGTAGAATAGGGACGATAAGCAAAGGCAATGCGGAAAAGAAGATATGCGATGGCATCCAAGCGAGAGGGGAATGGTGAGAGCCCCTTATGAACAGCATATTTCGCCACTTCCAAGCCGCCCGGGATGACCGGGACGGGGGCTCCCGTTACAGAGCATCTAAGATGTCCTTTTTAGGATAATTAGGGTGGTACCGCGATTTTCTCGCCCCTATATTCAGGGGCGAGTTTTATTTTGTATTTTATTATGGAGGTTATTTCCTATGCGTAAACCTTACGGTGTAAACGAACTGCGTGAAATGTTCCTTTCTTTCTTTGAGAGCAAGGAGCACCTGCGCCTGCCCAGCTTTTCACTGATTCCCCAGAATGACCAGTCTCTTCTGCTGATCAACTCCGGTATGGCGCCGATGAAACCCTACTTCAAGGGTGAGGTGGAGCCGCCCCGCCGCCGTGTCTGTACCTGCCAGAAGTGTATCCGTACCGGTGATATTGAAAATATCGGCAAGACTGCCCGTCATGGCACCTATTTTGAGATGCTTGGCAACTTCTCTTTTGGCGACTATTTTAAGCACGAAGCGATTGCCTGGAGCTGGGAATTTTTGACCAAGGTGGTAGGCCTTGACGAAGATCGCCTGTATCCTTCTATCTATGAAAACGATGAAGAAGCCTTTAAGATTTGGAATGAGGAAGTTGGCATTCCCGCTGAAAGAATTTTCCGCTTTGGTAAGGCTGATAACTTCTGGGAGCACGGCTCCGGTCCCTGCGGCCCCTGTTCTGAAATTTACTATGATCGTGGTGAAAAGTACGGCTGTGGCAGTCCTGACTGTAAGGTTGGTTGTGAGTGCGATCGCTTTATGGAAGTCTGGAACAACGTATTCTCCCAATTTGATAATGACGGTAACGGCAACTACACCGAACTGGTTCAAAAAAATATTGATACCGGTATGGGCTTGGAGCGGCTGGCAGTTGTGTGCCAGGATGTGAACAGCCTCTTTGATGTGGACACGGTTATGAACATTACCAAAGAGGTTACCCGTTTGACAGGTGCCTCCTATGGACAGAGTACCAAGACCGATGTTTCTTTGCGTGTTATTACCGATCACATCCGTGCCTCTACCTTTATGATTGCTGACGGCGTTCTTCCCAGCAACGAAGGTCGCGGTTATGTTTTGCGGCGTTTGCTTCGTCGTGCTGCCCGTCACGGCAAACTTCTGGGCGTCAACAATCCCTTCCTGTATCAGGTTGTGGAAACGGTTATCCGGGAAAATGAGAGCCACTATACCTATCTGCGTGAGCGTGCCGACTATATTATCAAGGTAGTGAAGGTGGAGGAAGAAAATTTTTCCCGCACCATTGATGCCGGTATGCGTATCTTTGAAGAAATGATGGATAAGCATAAGGCAGAGGGCAAGGCCGTATTCTCCGGTGAGGATGCTTTCCTGTTGTCTGATACCTACGGCTTCCCCATTGACCTGACTGTCGAGATGGTGGAAGACGGCGGTATGCAAGTGGACATGGAGAAGTTCCACACTTGCCGTGAACAGCAGCGTGTTCGCGCCCGTGAGGCAAGAAAGGCATTGGGCGACCTTGCTTGGTCCGGCATTGACTTTGGCCTTGACAATACACCCACTGATTTTGTTGGCTACGATGTCAATAACTGTGAAGCCAAGGTTTTGGCACTTTGCGTAGGTGATGAAGTTTCCGGTTCTATCACCGGCGGCGAAAAGGGCATTATCGTTCTTAATAAGACTCCCTTCTATGCAGAAATGGGCGGTCAGTGCGCCGATCATGGCGTAATTCTGGTTGGTGATAGCCGCTTCCAGGTTACTGACGTACAAAAGGATAAGGGTGGCAAATACCTGCACACCGGCCATATGGTTGCCGGCACTATCAAGGTAGACGACACCGTTTTGGCTTCCATTGACGTAGACCGTCGGAAGGCAGTTATGCGTGCCCATTCTGCAACTCACTTGCTGCAGAAGGCACTGAAGAGTGTTTTGGGCGACCATGTCCACCAGGCCGGCTCCTTGGTTGAGCCTGATCGGCTGCGCTTTGACTTTACCCACTACTCTGCTGTAACAGCTGAGGAACTTGCAAAGATCGACGCGATTGTGCAGAATGCCGTGTTGGAGGGTTACCCCATTGATGTCCGGGAAATGGATATTGAGTCTGCCAAGGCTATGGGCGCTATGGCCTTGTTTAGTGAGAAGTACGGCGATACTGTCCGCGTTGTTAATATGGGTGGATACTCCATTGAACTTTGCGGTGGCACCCATCTGGATAATACGGCCAAGGTTGGCCCATTCCGCATTGAAAGCGAAGGCTCTGTTGCTTCCGGTGTCCGTAGAATTGAAGCAATTACCGGTAAGGCTTGCCTTGCTGATATGGAACAGACTCGGCAGAGAGTTTACAATGCCTGTGCAATCCTGAAGACAAAACCCAATGAATTGGCAAATAAGTTGGAGTCTCAGATTGAGGAAATTAAGTCATTAAAGCGTGCGATTGAGACCTATAAGGCCAAGGAGACTGCCGGTGAGGTTGACCGTTATTTGTTTGGTGCCCATACGGTAGGCGGTATCCAGGTGATTACAGCCAATGTGCCCGATGCAGATGCCAACAAGCTGCGTCAGCTGGGCGATAGCTTGCGGGATAAGAAGTCCGACTTGGTTGCGGTTTTGTCTACAGTAAATGATGGGAAGATTACCTTCCTGGCTGTTTGCGGCAAGGATGCTGTTATAAAGGGCCTGAAGGCGGGCGACCTCGTGAAGTTGGTCTGCACTTGTTGCGGTGGCAGTGGCGGCGGCAAGCCCGATAGTGCTATGGGCGGCGGCAAGGATGTTTTGAAACTTGACGATGCCTTAGCCCTTGTGGATGACTTTGTTGCGAGCAAACTGAACTAATATTTTGGACGCCGCAAACGCGGCGTCCAATTTTCAAAAGGGGGGGAGAATATGCGAAAACTTGCCTGGTTTACCACAGGTTTTGCAGGAGCATGCCTGCTTTGCTTTTATGTTCTTTTTGGCAGAATTGTATTTGTGATTGCCGGCATCCTGTTTTCTCTTGGTGCAGTTCTTTCTGCAATCCCCCGGCATATATCCTTCCAAAGAATTATTGGCGTAGTTCTTATCGGTGCTGCATTTGGAATGCTTTGGATGCAGTTATTCAGGCAAGTTCGGTTAGACCCCGCAAAAGAATTAGACGGTACAATCATAAATGAATGGGTTGAAATTTCTGACTATAGTTTTGAAACGGCGAATGGAATTGGCGCAGATGGCTATATATCCCATTATGGAAGTCGATATAAAGTTCGTGTATACTTAAATGGCATAGATTTTCTTTCACCAGGTGACCGGCTGTACTGCGCATTTTCGTTAAGTGAAACCGGCAGTGGAGATATTTCATACTTGCAAAGTAAAGGCATAACATTTCGGATGTTTGCAGAGGAACTTTTTGAACTGGAGAAGTCAGAGGGCGTTTCAGCACGTTATCTTCCTGCGGCTGTACGCAATCATATAGGAAAGACTCTGGAGAAGATTTTTCCAGATGATACATTTGGCTTTGCAAGGGCATTATTGCTGGGTGATAGCAGTGACCTTGCCTACAAAGACGAAGTGGCTTTTCGCAATAGCGGCATCCGCCATATTATTGCAGTATCTGGCCTGCATATCTCTATACTTCTTTCTATGGTGTACATTTTGACCCATAAAAAAAGAGTATTGACACCGCTTATTGGCATACCGGTGCTTCTTTTGTTTGCAGCCATTGTTGGATTTACGCCGTCAGTAAACAGGGCATGCCTGATGCAAGGCTTGATGCTTTTAAGCATTCTTTTCAATCAAGAATATGACCCGCCAACATCTTTGGCATTCGCAGTATTGACAATACTGATAGTAGACCCAATGAGCATTTCTTCGGTGAGCTTTCAGCTTTCAGTTAGCAGTATTTTGGGAATTTTCCTGTTCCAAAGTAAAATCCGCAATCGGCTTTCTGAAATGAAGTACCTAAAGGATGCAAAAGGAAATTCCAGGAAGGCAAAGCTGATCCGTTGGTTTGTTGGAACGGTGTCGGTATCTGTCAGCGCACTTGCATTTACATTACCTTTGTCTGCATTTTATTTCCAGTCATTCAGTCTTGTGAGCGTTCTTTCTAATTTGCTGACATTATGGGTGGTTACTTATGTGTTTTGCGGCATTGGAATAGCACTCCTTGTTGGATTGGTCATTCCACCACTTGGTGCAGTTATCGCATGGATCGTTTCCTGGCCTATGCGCTATGTGACAGGCATGGCTGGATTATTGGGCGCAATTCCCATTGGAAATGTACCGGCAGATAACATTTATATGATTTTGTTTCTTGGATTTTTATATGTGCTTGTAATCCTTTTCCTTAGAAGTCCTAAAAGCAAAATTAGTGTATTCCTATGTTGCAGCATACTAGCTTTAAGTATTTGTACCATTGCATCCTTTGCTGAAAGCCGCTTGGACAAGTTTCGAGTGACCGTCTTGGATGTGGGCCAAGGGCAATGCATTCTTATACAAAGCGGAGAAGAATGCTATATGGTGGACTGCGGGGGCGGAAGCGGTACATATACGGCTTCAACTGCGGTTCGTGCACTATGGTCTAACGGCTTTTATCATATTAATGGAATTATCCTTACCCATTATGATGAAGACCATGTGAATGGGGTAGAGCCATTCCTTGTGCAAATGGGTGCTGACGAGATATTTATGCCTGACAGTAATGAGGATGACTTTTTCCGCAAAGGAATTGAAGAAAACTTTTGTGGATCTGTAAATTTGGTTAGTGAAAGAGTAACAGTTTCCTGTGGTAGCGGAGAAATTACAATTTTCCCCGCATTTCCCGGCGCAGCAGGGAATGAATCAAGTCTATGCATCTTGTTTCAGGCAGCAGATTGTGATATACTGATTACAGGCGACCGAAACAAGAGCGGCGAATTGCAGCTGATGGAGCAAACGACCCTTCCGGATTTAGAGGCGCTGATTGTAGGGCATCACGGTGCAAGGTCCTCTACAAGCCTGGATCTCCTTCGTGCTACAATGCCAGAGGTAGCAATTATTTCTGTCGGTAAGGATAATTTTTACGGACACCCGGAGGAAGAGACGTTAGGTCGACTTGCTCTGTTTGGTTGCAGGATTTTGCGTACAGATCGAGATGGAACAATTATAATCAGGAGGTGACTTCCTTGGCAAAAGAGCAACATAATGCCCAAGGTCTGCAGAAACTGAAAGCAGATATGAAAGGGAAAATATATGACAGGTTGTATATTTTTCATGGGGAAGAAACCTTCCTGCAGCAGTACTATTTAGAAAGACTTAAAAAGGCACTGGTGGATGAGCTGACCGAGTCTTTCAATTTCCATAAGTTTACGCAGGAAACATTTGATATTCGTGAGGTGGATGATGCCATCAACAATCTGCCGATGATGGCAGAACATACATTCATTCTTATTGACGATATTGACTTATTCAAACTTCCGGAAGAGGACAGAAACTGGATTGCCAATATTATTCGGGAAATCCCTGAGTATTGTACGGTTGTCTTTGCATATGAAACTGTGGAATGGAAACCGGATAAACGGTTTAAGACACTTTGGGAAGCAATTAGTGCTACTGCCACAATTGTGGAGTTTGCAAAGCAAAGTGAACGGGATTTAGTCAGCTGGATAATGCGTCACTTTGCGGCAGAAGGCAAGAGAATTAATCCGAACCTTTGCGTATATTTGATGGAATTAACCGGTGGCACAATGACGGCACTTTCCGGTGAAATTTCTAAAATTTGTGCATACGCAGATGCAGAGGAGATTGTGAAGGCAGATATTGATGCGGTTGTAGAACCTGTACTGGATGCAGTCGTTTTCCAAATGACTGACCTAATGGGTCAGGGTGCCTTCGGCCCTGCACTGCAGAAACTGCAAGTGCTGTTCAAGATGCAGAATGAACCAATAGCCATTCTTGGCGCTATTGGTGCGCACTATCGCAAGATCGGTTCTGCACGGGTTTTGCTTAATCAAGGTATGCGGGCAGGAGATTTGATGAGCCTGCATGGCATATCTGATTATGCTGCGAAAAAGATTATGAATAGTGCAATGCGCCTTTCAGACCGGTTCTGCCGCCTTGCAAATTCCTTGATATTGGAAGCCGATTACCAGCTAAAGACTTCTTATGGTGACGCAGAGCGGCTTATAGAGACCTTGGTGCTGCGGTTGGCGCAGGAGGCAAGAAATGATTAAGATCTCTCAGGCCATTGTTGTGGAAGGCCGCTATGACAAAAATACGCTTTCCCAAATTGTGGATGCTCTGATTTTTGAAACCTCCGGTTTTCACATTATGAAAGACAAATCTACCCAGGCACTTCTGCGAAGGGTGGCTATGGAGCGAGGCCTTATTGTTTTCACCGACTCTGACGGCGGTGGCTTTGTAATTCGCAATTTCCTGAAACAAATTATCCCATCTCAGTATTTGCTCCACGCTTATATTCCGGACGTATACGGCAAGGAAAAGCGAAAGTCCGCTCCTGGCAAAGAGGGGAAATTGGGCCTTGAAGGAATGAGTAGGGAAGTGATTTTGACTGCCCTTGAAAATTGCGGAGCAACCTTTAAGGAATGTTCAAAAGAGACGATTACCAAGCAGCATTTGTTTGCCCTTGGTCTTTCCGGGCGGGCCAATAGCAGTGCGTTGCGGAAACAATTACTAAAGAAATTAGATTTACCGGAACATATGAGCGCTAACGCGATGTTGCAGGCGTTGAATGTTCTGTATTCTCCGGAGGAACTTAAAGAAATTATGATGGGCCTGCCGGGCATTGGAGAAGAAGTATGATTGACATATCTGTCAAAAACTTAAAAAAGTTCTTTGTTATCGGAGAAAACCTGCTGGAGGATGTGAGTTTTGAAATCCAGGAGGGGGAACGTGTTGCCATTTTAGGTCGAAACGGCTGTGGTAAGACTACCTTATTTAAGATTTTGACAGGGGAAATGGATTACGATGAGGGACAAGTCTATGTAAATCCCCAAAAGCGACTTGGATTGATCTCCCAAATTCCCGTATTCCCGAAAGGATATACGGTTGAAGATGTTCTCCGCTCAGCCTATCGTGAACTGCACAACATCCAAAATCGAATGCAAGCATTGGAAGCGGATATGAGCCTTGGTGTAACGGATGAACTGCTGAGGGAGTATGATGGCCTTGCCGCCAGATTTCAGGCCGGCGGCGGTTATGAGATGGATGTTGAACTGCAAAAAGTTTGCAATGGTCTTGCCATTTCAAAGGAGCAAAGAATGCAGCTTTTTGACAGCCTTTCCGGCGGCGAAAAGACACGAATGAATCTGGCAAGATTGCTGCTGGAGAAAACGGACATTCTACTTTTGGATGAACCTACCAACCACTTAGACCTAAAAAGTGTAGAGTGGCTGGAAAGCTATATTCAGACAATTAAAGGTACAGTCCTTGCTATTTCCCATGACCGCTATTTCCTGGACCGGGTAGCCCAACGAGTTATCGAAATTGAGGATGGCCACTGCGAATTCTATTCCGGCAACTACTCCTTTTATATTGATGAAAAACAGGCTCGCTTTGACTTGCAAATGAAGCATTACGAGCAGGAACAGGCAAAGTTAAAACAACTTGGCTATACGGTAGAAAGAATGAAAGGTTGGGGCATCAACAACAGAGCCCTATATCGCCGCGCCATGTCCATTCAGCACAGAATGGACCGCATTAAAAAGACCGAACGACCCAAAACTGAGAAGACGATGAAAGCGACCTTTGCCGAAACTGATTTTTCGGGAGATGTGGTGTTTCAAATTAAGAATATTGCCAAGTCTTTTGGTGAACGAACCCTTTTCCGTGATGTCAACCTAAGGGTAGAAGGCGGGGAGCGGATAGCGCTTTTGGGAGATAACGGTACCGGTAAATCTACTTTTATTAAGTGCCTTTTGGATGAGGAAGATTTTTCCGGAAAGCTGCAATTCGGCCCTACGGTGAAGTGGGGATACCTTCCTCAAATTATTCACTTTGACCATCCGGAGCGCACTTTGTACGACACAATGCTCTACGATAAAAACTGCACTCCACAGACCGCTCGTGACCGCCTGGGCGCTTTTATGTTCTCCGGTGAAGATGTATTCAAAAAGGTTGGTGATCTCTCCGGCGGCGAACAGTCCCGTCTGCGGCTATGTATGTTGATGGATGAGAAAATCAACCTTCTGATTTTAGACGAGCCTACTAATCATTTGGATATTGCATCCCGAGAATGGATTGAAGCAGCCATAGATGAATTTGAAGGGACCCTTTTGTTTGTTTCCCATGACCGGTATTTTATTGAAAAGTTTGCAAATCGAATTTGGGTTTTAGAAAATGAGACAATCCGGGATTATCCCTGCGGTTATGAAAAATACAGAAGCATTCTGGAAAAAGAGGCCATTTCCAAACCAGCACCTGCTGTACAAGTGAGATCCAAAAAGGAAAAGCCAAAGGGCGGCACAAAAGAGCTGGATAAACTTATTCGTAGATTAGAACGAGAGATTGAAAAGCAGGAACAACTGATTGCACACTTAGAAGAACAAATTGGAGCCAGCGGTGCTGACTATGTAGAACTGACCCGTCTGTTGGAGGAAAAAGAGAAGGAAGAAGCAATTCTTCTTGAAATGATGGAACAGTGGGAACAGGCACAGGAGGCGTTATAATGGATATTGGCTATTGCAAGGCTACTCATTCAGATGCTGAGTCCATATTTATGCAATGCAAGTCTTTGATCGATTCCTATGAGGACATCTCTTCTATTGATTATCATAAGGTTCTTCAGTGGGTTGAAAACAAAATTCAAAATAATATTAATAACTATACGGCCATTACCCTTGCAGGCAAAACTGTGGGCTACTATTGCCTTGAAAAGCAAGGCGATAAATGGGAACTGGATGATTTTTATATTTTGCCCGCATATCGTAATAGAGGCATCGGTTCGGCTGTTTTGAAGAATATCTGCACCAATACCGGTGGATGTATTTTTCTCTATGTTTTTAGGAAAAATATTCGTGCCATATCTCTTTATATTCGTTTCGGGTTTGTAACAGTAAAGACAGTTTCCGAAACCCGACAAATAATGGAAAGACCCGGTTGACACCCGGCTTTTTCCGTCTTATAATAGCCAAAGTATATACGAAAGAGGCGATTTTTATGGGTTCATGTAGCGGTAATTGCTCTACATGCGGCAGTGATTGCGCTGATCGCAAGGCGGAGAGTCTACTTGCAAAATTGAATGAAAGATCCACAGTTAAAAAAGTGATCGCAGTTGTATCCGGCAAGGGTGGCGTTGGTAAATCCACTGTTACATCTATGCTGGCGGTTGCGATGGCTCGTCGTGGCAAACGTACCGCAGTTTTAGATGCGGACATAACCGGCCCCAGTGCCCCTACAGCATTCGGTGTGACTCAGTGCCAGGGCGCCAATGAAGACGGCTTGTATCCTGCGCTTTCCAGAAGTGGCATTCAGGTGATGTCCATCAACCTACTGCTGGATAACAATACGGATCCCGTTGTCTGGCGCGGACCCGTGATTGCCGGTGCAGTGAAGCAGTTTTGGACCGACGTGATTTGGGAAGATGTGGACTATATGTTCGTGGATATGCCTCCCGGAACGGGGGATGTGCCTCTGACAGTGTTCCAAAGCCTCCCTGTTGACGGCATTGTGATCGTTACCAGCCCTCAGGATCTTGTTGGTATGATCGTAAGTAAGGCTGTAAAAATGGCAAATATGATGCATATTCCCGTCTTGGGATTTGTGGAGAACTATAGTTATTTGGAATGCCCCGATTGTGGCAAAAAGATCGAGGTCTTTGGAAAGAGCCATTTGGACGAGGTGGCTAAGTCTTTCGATTTGCCCGTTCTTGCAAAAATGCCCATCGACCCGAAAGTTACAGAAGCGTTTGACAGTGGCCTGATGGAAACAATTCCTACAGATAACCTTTCCGGTGTTGTTGAGAAAATTCTCGAAGCATAATAAAAGCGAGAGCCAATTGGCTCTCGCTTTTTGTATCAGTTTGTGGTGTAGTTATCGAAATATCCTTGAATATAGACGATGGGAGTGCCCTTATCTCCGGAGCCGGATGTTAAGTCGCACAGGGAGCCAATCAAGTCCGTCAGACGGCGGGGTGTGGTGCCCTGGGCGGCCATATTGCCAACCAGGCTGGAACCATCTTTCTGCTGGATTTTGGATTTAATAGCCTCCTGGAGCTCTTTGCCGGAAAGATCAGCAAAGTCGTTGTCTGCCAGGTACTTCAGCTTCAATTCATTGGGCGTGCCTTCCAGACCGGGGGTGTAGGCAGGGGAGACCACAGGGTCAGCCAGTTCCCAAATCTTACCCACAGGGTCCTTAAATGCGCCGTCACCGTAGACCATGACTTCAATGTGTTTTCCGGTTAATTCCAGTAGTTTCTCTTGAATAGCCAAAACCATATCCTGGCAATCCTGAGGGAATAATTTTACAGTGGATTCGGTAGCCTTGTTGGAACCGAGCAGGCCGTAACGGGCGTTAAAGCCGCTGCCGTCAATGCTTTCCGTCATGATTTCATCCAGGCCATATACTTTTTCAGCACCGGCAGCAATGAGCAGGCGCTTGGTACGTGCTCTGGTATGAATATCGCAGTTCAGTACATTCTTGGTATAGGGTACGATGGCTTTGGGATTGTTTGCAAAGATGACGTCCACTTCAGCGCCGCACTCCCGGATAAGCTGGCTGTAGTACGCAACATAGTCAACGCCTGTAAAGGGGTGCTTTACATAGCCAAAGAGGTCGCGGTAACGGTCTTCGGTCAGCACATCCCGGTAGGGATCTACGCCGTTCTTATCCAGCATATCCATATCGACAAGGTGGTTGCCAACTTCGTCAGCAGGATAACTGAGCATCAATACAACTTTTTTGCAGCCGGATGCAATGCCGCGCAGGCAGATAGAAAAACGGTTACGGCTCAGAATGGGAAAAATAACACCAACGGTTTCTCCGCCAAACTTATTGCGAACATCCTTTGCAATGGCTTCAACAGATGCGTAATTGCCTTGCGCACGAGCGACAATGGCTTCGGTCATAGCCACGATATCCCGATCTCTGGGGGCAAGACCATCATTTTTCATCGCCTCCAGAACAGTATCGGTGACGATCTTTATCATATCGTCGCCTTCACGGATAATGGGGGCCCGGAGTCCGATAGAAACAGTACCAAACGTCCGACTCATAGTAACACTTCCAATCTCGAAATTTGTGGATTTGCAACGCAGTTATTATAATACATAGTGTGCCGTTTGTAAAATAGAAATTTCAGAAAACGGAAAAAAATAGTGGGAATTATGCCAATTTTTTGATTCCGTACCAGCAAGCCAAAAGTAACAATGCAAAGGGAATATAGGCTATTAGCGCGCCGGGAAGAATGCTGATCGCTTCAATCTGTAATTTTTCAAGCAGGAAAAACAATCCTGTTGCAATGCCGGTGGTAAAAACAGCTTTTGTTACCTGCCTGCCAATGACATTTGCAAAAAAGAAAGTATAGAGTGCGCCAATGATCGGGTTAACAGTGGTGAGAATAACACCGACAAGAATTTTCAGCGCACCTGTTAATATCATAATGGCCAGTAAGCAAAGAAGAATGATGGGGGCATAGCTTAGGATGCCTTCCGGCAGATATTTATGCATCAGACCGATTACAAGCAGGTGCAAAAGCATTGTTCCGACAATGGTTATGCACCGCCAAAAGACCCACACGATAAAATGTTTGCCTTTGGGTAGCCAACGATCTGCAATATTCATAATGAAAGATAAAATCACCATACTTAGTAGAATGCCACAAAGATCCGTGTAATGCAAACCGGTCATTTTGATTAGCATCATTTCTTTGTGAGTGATGGTGACAAAGGGTAGGGGAGCGGCATAAGAAGTATACTGGGTGCCGATGCTGTAGATAACGGCAGTGAGGGCGTAAATAAAGATAATCCCTACAGCAGAAGAAGCAGATTCAAAAATAACAGAGCGCTTACCAAATACTGCATGGGAAATTAAACTTACTAAAATGCTGCCAATCGTTAAAACTGCGGCCGTTATAGAAAGGCTTTGCCAGTTCAAATCTAAATTCTTTATATAAAGAAGAAGTTGTTCCATAGTTCCTCCTTACAATAAGATGATTTTGGATGAAAACAGCCGCCATTGCTGGCGGCTGATTCTCTGTGTAAGGGAAGTAAATTACTTCATTTCGGCGGTAGCGCCAGCTTCCTTCAGCTTGGCAACCAGAGCTTCGGCATCTTCCTTGGAGATAGCTTCCTTCAGGGTCTTGGGGCAGCCGTCAACCAGATCCTTAGCGTCCTTCAGGCCCAGGCCGGTAGCTTCACGAACAACCTTGATGACGTTCAGCTTGGAAGCGCCGGCTTCCTTCAGGATAACGTCGAACTCGGTCTTTTCTTCAACTTCAGCAGCAGCAGCGACAGCGGGGCCGGCAACAGCGGCAGCAGCGGCAGAAACGCCGAAAACTTCTTCCAGAGTGTGAACCAGTTCGGACAGTTCCAGAACGGTCAGACCCTTAACTTCCTCTACGAGAGCAGTGACTTTTTCACTAGCCATGGTAAAAATCCTCCTAAATAGTAAATGTTAATGTTTTTGTTTGTTGGTTTATACGGGATTAAGCTTCTGCAGCTTCTGCTGCGGGAGCGCCGCCTTCCTTCTGAATCCGGACTTGGTCCAGAACAAAAGCCAGGCTGGAGATAGGAGCCAGGAAAGTACCAAGCACCTGGGCCACCAGAGCATTCTTGCTGGGCAGTTCGCCGAAACCATTGAGCTGGTCTGCGGTCAGAACGCTGCCTTCAACAACGCCACCCTTAATAGCCAGGGGAAGCTTGTTTTTCTTGGCGAACTCACATACGATGCGAGCGGGAGCAATGGGATCACCAGTCGTGCAAGCCATAGCGGTAGTACCGTTGAGAACCTCATCAAAATCGTAACCGTTTTCCTTGGTTGCGAAACGAGTCAGAGTGTTCTTAACAACGGAGTACTCAACGCCAGCCTCACGGAACTGCTTACGCAGCTCGGTGTCCTGAGCGACAGTGATACCTCTGTAATCAACGAAAACCAGGGAAGTAGCATCCTTGATCTTTGCGGACAGGGCTTCCACAGTTGCCTTCTTGCTCTCAAGAACCTTTGCGTTGGGCATTGTGTTTCACCTCCGAAAAAAATAAGTGTCTTCCTGCCAGAAGACAGAAAGACACGCAAATAAATCCTATTCACGCACCTCGGCAGGACTTACGGCCATAGCCACCTGCTGTCTTTGGCAACTCGTGTATTATAAAGGATATTTCCTCATATGTCAAGTATATTTTTATATATTTTTCTAAATATTTTTGTGTCAATTGTCATCATTTGCCATATTACACAGAAGATTAGAAAGTAATGCTTGTGTGTTCGTGTACCGTGCATAAATGTCCGGCGAGGGGAGAATTCGGGTTGACATTCAATACCTGCAGATGTATAATAATACAATATACACCGTATGAATTTTGGCGTTATGAAAGGAAAGAGAGAAATGAAAAGACTTCTTGCGATTGTTTGCACTGCGATGCTGCTGTTGTCTATGGCCGCATGTGGTGCTCCTAAAGCCGATGATGGAAAGTATGTAATCGGCATCTGCCAATTTATGCCTCATCCGGCACTGGATGCCGCAACCAATGGCTTTAAGGATGCATTGATCGAAGGCGTTGGCACTGATAATGTTACCTTTGAGTACCAGGATGCTGCCGGTGAGGCAACAAACTGCTCTACAATCATCAATGGCTTTGTAGCCTCCAACGTGGATTTGATTATGGCAAATGCAACGCCTGCCGTAGCAGCCGCTTTCAACGCCACTGACAGCATTCCCATTTTAGGAACTTCCGTAACAGAATACGGTGTTGCATTAGGTATCAGCAACTTTAGAGGCACTGTTGGTGCCAATGTTTCCGGCACATCCGACTTGGCTGATCTGGCTATGCAGGCTAAGATGGTTACTGATTGGTGCCCCAATGCAAAGAAGGTTGCGCTTCTTTACTGCAGTGCAGAGCCTAATTCTAAGTATCAAGTTGATGTTGTGAAGGCAGAACTGGAGAAGAAAGGGTTGCAGTGCCAGATGTTCCCCTTCGCTGATACCAGTGATATGCTCTCTGTTACCACTGAAGCTTGCAACTACGGCGATGCCATCTATGTACCTACGGATAATACTGTAGCAAACTATGCTACTGCGATTGACAGTGTTGCTCGTCCCGCAGGTGTGCCGATCATTGCCGGTGAGTCTGGTATTTGCTCCGGCTGCGGCATTGCTACTATGTCTATCGACTACTATGACCTGGGTTATCTGACCGGTGAAATGGCTGTTGAAATCCTGAAGAATGGCGCGGACATTACGAAGATGCCTATTGCTTATGTTGAGGAAGTTTCTTTCCTCTATAATGAAGAAATCTGCACAGCCCTCGGTATTACACCGCTGCCCGGCTATGACAAACTGACTCCTGCCGAATAAAACCTATCAGGGCAAGATGGAATCCATCTTGCCCCGTTGGTTTACTATACTAAGAACTGAGGATATTATCCCATGCTTGAAAGACTTATCAACTTTGGTAATGCTATGCCGGGCGTTGTATCCCTTGGCCTGATTTGGGGTATTATGGCAATTGGCTTGTACATTACCTATCGAATTCTGAACTTGTCTGACCTAACGGTTGATGGCTCCTTCTGTACCGGTGGTGCAGTTTGCATTATGATGGTTGCAATGGGCCATCCTGTGTGGCTTGCAATGGTTTGCGCATTTGTTGCCGGTGCACTTGCTGGTGCCGTTACTGGAATCTTACACACTTTATGCAGGATTCCTGCTATACTTGCTGGCATTTTGACCCAACTTGGTCTATGGACTGTGAATATGATTGTCATGGGCTTGCAGGAAGGCAAACTGATTTCCACCCTTACCATTCCTGCCAGAAACAGCAATCTTGCGGTATCTGCCATGTATTTAAGCAAGGCACTGAATGGAACTAAGTCTATTTTTTACTATCCGCCTTTATTTCTTGGCATCTTGACTGTTCTCATTATTGGCTTGCTTTATTGGTTCTTTGGTACAGAACGTGGTGCATCTTTGCGTGCTACAGGCGCAAATGAGAGTATGGCACGGGCACAAGGCATCAACACCAATGCCAATAAGATGATTGGCTTAATGCTGGCAAATGGCCTGGTGGCGCTATCCGGTGCATTATTTGCCCAGTATAACGGTAACGCGGAAATCAATATGGGTCGTGGCGCAATTGTTATTGGCCTGGCTGCCATCATAATTGGCGATGTTCTTTTTGGCAAGCTGTTCAAGAATTTCGCATTGAAGCTCTTGGCTGTGAGTTTTGGCGCTATTGTTTATTACATTGTCATCCAGGCGGTGCTGACACTCCTCAAGGTTGATTCCCAATATTTGAAGTTGATGTCCGCAAGCATTGTTGCAATTTTCCTGACAATTCCCAATATTAATTCTAATCACTATCATAAACATAAAAAGGAGGTGCCGGGATGCTCCAAGTAGTTGATATTCATAAGACTTTTAACGCCGGCACCATAAATGAAAAGAAGGCTTTACGAGGTATCAACCTTCATTTGAAGCCCGGAGACTTTGTTACCGTTATCGGTGGTAACGGCGCAGGCAAGTCTACACTCCTTAACTGCGTTTCCGGTGCTTATAAAGTGGAGGAGGGAAACATTTACATTGACGGGGTAGATGTAACGGCATTGTCAGAGCATAAACGGGCCCGGTACATAGGCCGTGTTTTTCAAGATCCTATGATGGGCACTGCTGCTACAATGCAGATTGAAGAAAACCTTGCACTTGCAGCAAGAAGAGGCAAGATTCGTACACTTGTGCCTGGCATCACGCGAAAAGAGCGTGATGAGTATGAAGAAATGCTGAAGATCCTGGACCTTGGCCTGGAGGATAGAATGACAGCTAAGGTTGGCCTTCTTTCCGGCGGCCAGCGCCAAGCTCTGACTCTTTTGATGGCTACAATGCGCAAGCCTAAGTTACTACTCCTCGACGAGCATACAGCGGCTCTGGACCCTAAAACTGCCGCAAAGGTTTTGGGGGTTACTGAAAAGATTGTTTCCCGTGACAACTTAACTACTTTGATGATTACCCACAACATGCGTGATGCAATTGCCTATGGTAACCGGTTGATTATGATGTATGATGGTAAAATTGTCGTTGATGTGTCCGGTAAAGAAAAGAAGAATCTGACAGTTGAGCAATTACTGGCTTTATTTAGTAAAGCCAGTGGTTCCGATGAAGCGGACGATAAACTGTTACTTGGATAATAGAAATACCCCAGAAGTTTAACTTCTGGGGTATGCTTATAAAAATCGCCTGAAAGCAAAACTTTCAGGCGATTTTAATTACCAATTAGGCGTACTTGGAAGCGTTAACCTTCACGCCAGGGCCCATGGTGGAAACAACCACACAGGACCGGATATACTGACCCTTAGCTGCAGCGGGCTTAGCCTTAACAACAGCCTGCATCAGAGTATCCATGTTTTCGGTCAGCTTTTCAGTGCCGAAAGAAACTTTGCCGATGGGGCAGTGAATGATGTTGGTCTTGTCCAGACGGTACTCAACCTTACCAGCCTTGATTTCCTGCACAGCGGCAGCAACGTTGGGGGTAACAGTACCAGCCTTGGGGGAGGGCATCAGACCCTTGGGGCCCAAAACCTTACCCAGACGGCCAACGACGCCCATCATGTCAGGGGAAGCAACGACCACGTCGAACTCAAACCAGTTCTCCTTGGTGATCTTCTCAACCAGTTCCATGCCGCCGGCGTAGTCAGCGCCTGCTGCCAGAGCTTCATCAACCTTTGCGTCCTTTGCGAACACCAGAACCCGACGGGTCTTGCCGGTACCGTTGGGCAGAACTACGGCGCCACGAACCTGCTGGTCAGCGTGACGGGAGTCAACACCTAACTTAATGTGCAGTTCAACAGTTTCATCGAACTTAGCGGAAGCACCTTTCACAACCAGATCCAGGGCTTCGCTGGGATCATACTGAATAGAGCGGTCAATTAACTTTGCGCTCTCCTGATATTTTTTGCCTCTAAACACTTATTATATCCTCCTTATAGTGGTGATGCGGAAAAATCCTCCCACATTTCCGAGCAGTTTTCTCGGATAGCAAATAATCAATCAACAACGGTGACGCCCATGGAGCGGCAAGTGCCGGCAACCTGAGCCTCAGCGGCTTCGAGAGAGTTTACGTTCAGATCGGGCATCTTGGTCTTAGCGATTTCAGAGACCTGTGCACGAGTGATAGTGCCAACTTTGGTCTTGTTGGGGGCACCGGAACCCTTGGACAGACCGATTGCCTTCATAATCAGCAGGGGAGTCGGAGGGGTCTTGGTGATAAAGGTAAAGCTGCGGTCAGCATAAACAGTGATAACAACAGGAATCTTGTAGCCTTCCATAGCCTGGGTACGGGCGTTGAATTCCTTGATGAAAGCAGCGATGTTTACGCCGTGCTGACCCAGAGCAGGGCCAACAGGGGGGGATGCGGTACTTAGCGGCGTTAATCTGAAGTTTGATAATGCCAGTGACTTTCTGTGCCATAATAAGCACCTCCTGAATAAAATGTGGTAATGATGCGCAACTGCGCATTTGTTCGGGGTTTTGACCCCTCCCACGTTACGGCTCCAATCCGAGCCGATGCGTTATTGGGAAATTACCTCTACTTGATCAAGTTCAAACTCGACAGAGGTTTCACGGCCAAACATAGACACAATCACATTGACTGCGTTTTGTTCAACCTCGATGCTCTCCACAGTGCCGGTGAAGGAGCTAAGAGGACCATCGAGAATGCGGACAGTGTCACCAACAGCGTAGTTGACAACAATTTCCTTTTTCTCGACACCCATCTGATAGACTTCATCTTCAGTGAGTGGGAGCGGTTCATTGCCGGACGCACCGACGAAGCCGGAAACGCCGCGAACATTACGGATGACATGCCAGGTGTCATCACTGTAGACCATCTTCACAAAAACATAACCGGGGTAGAGTTTGCGGTCATAAGTCTTGCTCGCACCGGACTCTGTAATCTCGGTAACAGTTTCCATGGGGATGTTCACTGCAAGGATCTGCTCTTGGAGCTGACGACTTTGAATCGTCTTCTCGATAGTGACCTTTACAGTGTTTTCATAGCCGGAATAGGTATGGACTACATACCACTTTGCAGTATCAGCCATAGCGTACCCTCTTAACCTTTCAGGCTATACAGAGCGGTGATGCCAGTGCCGGCTACATAGTCGAACACCCAGATGAAGGCACCTACAACAAGTACGCAAGCCAAAACAATCAGAGTGTTCTTAACAACCTGCTTGGGGGTGGGCCAAACGACCTTCTTCAGCTCACTTTTGAGCTCGCGGAAGTATCTGGCGATACCACCGAAGAAGCGCTTAAACCAATTTGCTTTCTTTGCTTCTGCCATAGTGAGCCTCCTTACTTGGTCTCGTTGTGAATGGTGTGTTTCTTGCAGAATCTGCAATACTTCTTCATTTCGAGACGGTCAGGGTCGTTCTTCTTGTTCTTCATGGAATTGTAGTTTCTTTGCTTGCACTCGGAGCATCTCAAAGTGACTTTAACGCGCATAACGGCACCTCCTTAAATTTGCCTCCCTGTATCA
>RHMF01000005.1_pt1 | contig 72958 bp, 72 predicted proteins | sample 5365151 | NCBI WGS metagenome assembly RHMF01 (sample SAMN10266501, study PRJNA497801) | feces metagenome | isolation source: feces | host: Bos taurus | place: China: Prairie of Fairy Mountain | collected 2017-08-14 | reverse complement strand
TATCGTAGGAGGACAGTCAGGATCTGTCCCATATAGTTATGGTAATCTGTCACAGTTTAATTTTTATGGATATGCTTTTTTATGTGGAACTAATCCCGATGCAATGGTCTTATGTGTTAATCCGCATGATCCCATTGAATATATAGTTCGCACCGTTAAATACCTCGAATCATTTAATGGAATGCCTGTGGTTTCAATAATCGTATTTCCACTTAAATATGAAGCAATCAGTCAAATTGGAATTGGTTATAGACAAAGACATATTATTGATGATGAGTTTGTTATGTTTAAGAATGCTATTGAAAGTGAAACCAATATACCAGTATATTTACTAGGAGCCCCCGACACTCTAAACTGTGTATATCAACGAATAATCGAAGCATTAAGTTAATGTGACTACTAATGAATGAAATGTTATTAATTTGATAGAGGTTTTGTTTGTCAAAAACTGTTAATGAGTTGGGAGAATTAATTATTTTAAAGAGAATGAAATGATTGGTGACTATATATACTAGATTTAATAACAAATTGAAAATAAAGCACAATACTTAACGACAAAACTTTTGGGATTGTGGAACCTTTGGATAGACCAAATCAGGCTAAAAATGATAACCTATCTAAAGTTTATTAATTATTTTTAAGTACTAATTCTATATTATATAAAACTCTTGTCGTTCAAAATCACATTTTTACACATTTATAATTATATTGTATGTTGATATTTTCTAGACACATTTTTTTGGATATTTAAACGCAAAACATCACCCACTTTTTTAACTCCTGCCATTGAAAGCAATAAAATCATATGTTAAAATGTCATTGTAAAAATGGTAAGCAGTTAAAACGGTAAGCAGTTAAGCAGGTACAGGTATGTTCCATCCTATGGGATAGGTATGGGCATTTTCAGTACCTGCTTTTTGTCATTTTTACGGAAAACAAAATAATTTACTCGGATATAAAACACGTATTAAGTCTATTGGGGACTTCTGCGTGTTTTTTTTGTTTTGAGTAAGGAAAGGAGGCTCATATGAGGGCTTAAACAAGTTTTGCGGAAAACAAATTTTTTAGAAGGAGGTTAAACAAAAGTTGGAACCAAAACTTAAACGAAGGAGGTATCTGCGTTTTGAGGGAAATGAACACTCTGTCCCCGATAACGTATAACGACACAGTACAGGGACTCAGGCTTAGCTGCTATGCCGATACATTCGTGTATCATAAGGCAAGCGGCTCAGAGCGAAACCTTGTAGCAATGCGTTTTGGTGGATACCCCGAACAGGTCAGAGCGATGGCTGATGCACTGCGTAAAGGTGCAGGTGTTGAGGCTATCGTGGAAAATCACAAGATCATCTTACGGGCACAGCACAATGCGTACAAAAGAAGCGTTACCCACGACGGTATCTATGCCGAGGGTACTATGCTTGCACTTGACGATGAAAGCGGCGAAATGGAAGACGAGGAACAAATGGAGGTTGAAAATCCAAAAGCAAAGAGAAAAATGTATGTCTTCTGCGATGAAGGTGATACTGATTCTCTCTATGCCGAGCTGGATAAGAAATCTTCAATACCTCTCATTCCCGAATTCAAAGACTACATCCTTGAGGAATGCTTTAAGCAGAAGATACTTGTTCAGCTTGAGGTACTCTCTGCAAGTGTACACTTTGACGCATATATGCTCGAAGTTCGTAACGATGAAAAAGAGATCGAGGATATTGTAAACCAAGGTCTTAAAACAGGTAGGATTTCTATTCCGGGTGCAGTAAAGAACAGTGGCTTTGAAAATATAGCAACTGTTTCTCAGTACCTTAACAAGTACGGCATCACTATAGCGAATAGAATAAGGGAATCTTTTAATCCTCTCTTTGATCCGTCCAGAGAAACTATCTGCGACAGGATAAAAAGGATTAACGGAAACCTGAAAAAGAACGTGGGATATACTCTTTATCCCGCACAGCTTGCCGTAGCTGAAGCAGTAAAACGCAGACTTGACAAATCAAAGGTCGGTCTGATTGTTGCAGAATGCGGCAGCGGTAAAACAAAAATAGGTTCTGTGGCTCTCTCTGCTCATCAGAACGGTAAGAAGTGCTTTAATGTAATTCTATGTCCTTCTCACGTCACTAAGAAATGGGTGCGTGAAATACAGGAAACTCTTCCCAATACAAAAGCTCAGGTGGTATATTCACTCTCGGACATTGACCATGCCTACGATGAATACAAAAACGGCAAGGAAACAATGTATATCGTTCTTTCAAAGGAACGAGCAAGAGACGGATATATGCGAAAACCTATTGCTGTGTATTCGAGGGTAAAGAAATGCTACATTTGTCCCTACTGCGGAAAGCCCATTATGATGGAGATAAATGACGACGGTACTCATTACAAGGTACATGCCGATCAGTTCTACTTCAAAAAGGAAACAACGCAGAATCACAAATGCGAGGAGTGCGGACACGTTCTCTGGGGCGTACTCAATCCCGACGACCACGATATCCGTCATAACGATTGGGTAAAGATCGGCGGTTACGGCTTTGTATACCGACAGTTCGCTCACAGACACCTTGAGAAAACAAAGGACCAAAAGGTACTCTTAAAGCTTGAGGAAATAATCTCAAATCCCGACCGTGTGTTCATCGCAAAAGGAGCATACAACAGATACTCCATGAGCGATTACATTTCGGAACGCTTCAAAAGCATTGACGGCGTTATCCTTGATGAGCTTCATCAGTTTAAGGGCGACAGCGGACAGGGCGATGCGATGGAAACACTTGTTGGCTGCAGTAAGAAGGTCATCGGTATGACCGCAACTCTTATCAACGGCTATTCAAGCGGACTTTTCTATCTGCTCTACCGCATAGTTCCTCACCTTATGAAGATAGACAACAAGGACTACGACAATCCGGGTGCATTCAACGGCGAATACGGCGTTACAGAGGCTACATACGAGCTTGAAGAAAGCGAGTTCAATGCCAACAGTAAAAGCCGCCGTAAGAAGCTCCACGAGCGTCAGAAGCCGGGTGTTTCTCCTCTTGTATATTCACGGTTCCTTATCGACTGTGCAGTGTTCCTTTCTCTTAACGATATGGGAAAGCATCTGCCCGACTATGAGGAAATACCCGTTGAACTTAATCTCTCACCCGAGATTGAAGAGGAATACAAGAGAATCGAGAACTCTTACCGAAGCTGTATGAACCGTCGTGACGGCACATCAAGAAAGCTTATGTCAAGTTTCCTTAGCCTTCTCACTACATATCCGGATCAGCCATACGATGCCGAACCGATATATTATCCAAAGAGTGATGAAGCGGTGGTTGTTCCAAAGTCACTTTCAGACTTTGACGAACAGCACGAAAAGGACGTGGCAACACTTGATATTGTAAAGCGTAAGGTTGACAGCGGCGAGCGAGTACTTATCTACACAAGCTGGGTAAAAATCGACACACAGGATAAACTCAAAAAATTGCTTGAGGAACAAGGCTACAAGGTAGCACTTCTTGAACAAAAGGTATCACCCGAAAAGCGTGAAGAATGGGTTTCAAAAAAGGTTGAGGCAGGAATTGATGTACTTATCACAAATCCGAGTCTTGTTGAAACGGGACTTGACCTCAATGCCTTTACTACACTCATTTACTACAACATCGGGTATAACCTATTCACTTTCCGTCAGTCATCCCGCCGTTCCTGGCGTATAAACCAGACGGCACCCCGAATCGAAGTATATATCCTTTACTACAAGGGAGTAATGCAGGCAAGAGCAATTCGCCTTATGGCGTCAAAGCTTGCGGCAGCTACTCTTGTTGAGGGTAACTTCTCGGATGAAGGCTTGGCGGCAATGAGTGACTGTACCGATATGACTTCACAGCTCGCACGAGAGCTTACAAAAGGTATTCGTGACGAGGTTGAGGATGTTGGTGCTATGTTTAAGAAAATGGCTATTATCAAGGATACAACGACTCCTGAAGAAAATGAGGAAGATTACATCATCACAGATGATGCTACGGAAGAAACAAAGCCTGTTACAGCAACGAAAGTTGATACAGTCAAAATCCTCTCAGTTTCCGAAAAGCTTCAGAAGGCAATGCTCCTTGCAAAGCAGGCTACAAGCAGTAAGACAAAATTGAGTTTCCCGGTTACAAACAATGAAGATGTGCCTGTCGGTACACAGTTTACTCTGTTCGACGTGGCATAAGAAAGGATAAACAAAATGAGGTTTACAGTAAACAGAAAAATAATGCTGGAGCATCTTAAAACGATGTCGGCAATGATACCAAAATCAAGTACAGTTCCCGAGCTCAAGGGCTTTCTTGTTGAAGCCAATGAGGACGACGGATACTTGTACCTTACAGCAAATTGCTTTGAAGCAGCAATACAGCGAAAGCTTACTGCAGGTATTGAATCAGGCGGCTTTTTCGTGCTTGATGCCAGAATGCTTATGGGAATACTTTCGCATCTTGCAGGTGATGAAACACACTTTGAGATGGAGAGTGCAGGAAGTGTAAAGATAACCGGCGAGAGCTGTACATACACAATGAACGTTCTTGACGGCAAGACCTTTCCACGCCCTGAAATTCCTTTCCCTGACGGTACTGTAAAGGTATCGGGAATAAAGAAGCTTTACGGCAAAACAAGCAGTGCTGCACATAAGGAAGTAACAAATATCTTAAGCGGTATTCACATCGAGATTACACCAAAAGGCATTACGGCGACAGGCTGTGACTCAAGGTGTATTGCTACTGCCCGTCTTGAACAGGACTGCGGCGGCTCTATGGACTTTACCATTCCAAAGGCAACTTTATCATATCTTGCATCTGCTGCAGGAGATGAAGAGCTTGAGGTCGGAAGAAGCGGTACTTTCATTATCTTTATGAAAGAAGGTATGCTTTTCTCTGCAAAGAAAATGGCAAAGGAATATGTGAATACGGGCATGATACTTGATTCCTTAAAGCCTATGTACGAAGCAAAGCTTGAATTCAAGGACTTCAAAGAGCAGGTACAGTATGCAAGCGATATTTCGGCTATGGGTGTTGAGAACTCCTATGTAAGACTTGATTTCGGTGAGGAAAAGATTACTATTTCCACCACCAATGACGTGGGTTGTGCTACATACTCTGTAGGTGCAGTTCGAATCAACGGTGACTCCGAACACAGCTTTTATTATCCTGCGGCAATGCTGAAGGACATATTTAAGACTGTTGACGGCACTATGATTTTAAGTCTTGATAAGAGAGGTTATCTGCTTGTCTTTAACAAGTACGATAAATACCTTCTTACACCGATACCGGCGACAACTGTTGAAAAGCAATTTCTGAAATACGAGGAACACAAGAAAAAGGCACGCGGCGAAACAACGGATGCAGCTGTCAAGAAGACACGTTCTACTGCAAGAAAAGCAGCATAGGAGGGATTTAATGAATAAACCTACTATCTGCCGATATTGCGGTGGAAAAGTGATACTTACAGACAGCAGTAAGATCTACGGCAAAGATTACGGTGACATTTACCTTTGTACCACCTGCAATGCATTTGTGGGAGTGCATAAGGGCTCGGGAAAACCTCTCGGCACACTTGCAAACAGTATTTTACGTACCAAACGCAAGGAAACTCACGAGGTGTTCGATAAGTTCTGGAAGGACAACAAGATGTCAAGAACCGAGGGTTACAAATGGCTGTCCGAGAAAATGGGACTGCCTTTTAAGTCTACCCATATCGGATACTTTGAGATTGAAGAATGTCAGAAAGTAATCGAGCTGTGTCAGAGTAAGGCTGCGTAAAGAAAGGATTAAATATTATGAGGGATGAAAAAACATTAAAGCAGGTTATCGTTATGAACGATATATCTGATGGACTTGTCATATCTTCGGCAATGGGAACTTATGTAAACTCATACTGTGCTCCCCGTGAGCGTTTCTATGAGTGTATGCTTTCAAAGAACATAAACGTACAGCACAATTTCACCTTGCTGTGCCTTGAATGGTTCAGAACACTTGCAAACACAGATGATGTTGACGAGAGAAATATGGCGTCACACGAATTTGCACTTAAAGCCGCAAATGAGTACCGCTATGAATCTCTTGACAAGCGAATAGTATCATCAAGAGGTATAAACCGTTACTTTGAGTTCGATTTCAGGGACGATGAGCAGGCGGCAGAGCTTCTTGAACGCTATCTTCGTACAACAGATGACAACGAGGAGTTTATGCACGGAATGCTCCGTGTACACAAGACCTGTCAGCAGTTATTCTCAAGGCTATGCCTTGAATGGCTGAAGCGTGTGTCTGAGCTTCCCACAAGAAGAAAACACTACGTTGTTCTTGCAAGAAAAGTTATGAAGCATTACACAAGATTTCCGATGATATGAGGTGGAACTATGAGTTATCAGATTTATTATGACAAAGCCTTTATCAAGGTGGAAGAAAGGTATGTTCCAATGATAAACAGCGGAAGTAACAACTGCTGGGAAGTTAACTTCTTCGGGCAGGAAATACCCGAAAAGAACTGGAGCGTGCTTAATTACACCTGCCGCTCAAAGCTTTTGTTCTCCGTTGAGGAGATCAAAGAAGTTGCAAAGCGGTATGAACAACTAAGCGTTGAAAACGGTATGTGCTTCAAGACAAGAAACAGATGCTTTAATGCTGGAGAATTTGAACGCTGGATATTATGCGGAATGAAAAGTGCCTTAACTGTTGAGGAGTACACTTCGTGCGGAAATACCATTAACATTGTTGACTACAGCGACAGCTCTGTTGACAAATGGGAAAGGTATCCCGTACATACGACCGAGGAATTTCTTAAACTTCTGGATGAGCTCAAGGGCTGTAAATGCCTGAATGTTGAATTTGAAAACAACAGACAGGTTTACAGACCTAAAAAGGAATCAAGAAGTGAAAGGATACGAAAGCTCGGTAAGTATTATGCTCTGAAGATTGACAGCGAATTAGGCTCATACTTCTGCTCGATCAGGAAATACCACACCGTTTTCTGCAGAACTCCCGACTATATTTATGCCAGAGCCTTTGAATCTGAAAAAGAGGCTCTTAAATACCTTGAAAAGCATAAGGAAAGATTGGGCAGGTACAACTTGAAACCGGTGCTTATCGAAACGGCAGCATAATAAATTGCAAGGAGAAAAAATATGTTATACGCAAAAATGAATCAGATAATTGACGAGGTAAAATGCGACGTTGCAGAGCGTGATGAGCTTGTGGAGTGCATAGCCATTGCACTTCTTTCAAAGAAGAATCTCTTCATACTCGGCGATACGGGCCAGGCAAAAAGCTATGCTATAAACCTTTTTCGCAAAAGGATTATAGGTGCAAAGCAGTTTGAACGCCTTATGTCAAAGCAGACGGATGAGGAACAGATCTTCGGCAGACTTGACCTTTCAAGCCTTATCCCCGGCAATATGCCGCTGGATGAGCTTTTGAAAGAAGAAAGCTATGCGGAATTATACCGTAAGCTCTCCGAGCAGTATGAAATATATTGTACTGCAAAAAGCTCCGATGCCCTGAAATCTGCTTATGAACTCTCAAAGCAGACAGACCTGCTCAAGCACATTATCTGTACCCTTAAAAGCGGCACACCAAAGATGATAACAGACGGAAAGATACCCGACAGTCATATAGTATTTCTCGATGAAATATTTAAGTCGGGCGACGGAATACTGAACTCACTTCTTACAGCCTTAAATGAAAAGGTGTATACCAATGAAGGACAGACAGTACCCATTCCCGTTATCTCTTTCTTTTCCGCATCAAACGAGATACCAAACTTCAACGACTCTGCACAGGCGATATTAAAGCCCTTGTATGACCGCTTTGAATTAAAGGTACTCACTCAGTATGTTCAGGAAAAGGATAATCGCTTGAAGGTGTTATCGGGTAAGCAAGGAAAGAGTGCAAATGGTAGTGTTACTACAATCGACCTTTCCGAGCTTTGTGCTATGCAGAAAGAGGTTGAAGCTATCACTGTTCCCGACAGTATAAACGAGCTTATGGACGACGTTCTTTGTGAGCTCAGACGATGCAGCATTCACGTCTCCGACCGTAAATACTTTGGCTTTACTCCTATAGTCAGAGCAAAGGCATATCTTAATGGAAATACGGAAGTAACTCCCAAGGATTTGCTTGTGCTTAAGAACTATTTTTGGAATAAGCCTGAAGAAATTGCAGTTGTGGAAAAGGTACTTTGTGACCTTTGTGAAAACCCCATCGGCGCTGAAATCGAACGCATTTTAGCAATGGCAAGCGAGAGCAAGTCCGTTATGGATGAAACTCTTTCTCAGTTTGAAACACAGCAGGTTGATGAGCGTGAGAAGATAAAGCCTTACGTTGTATTTCAAAAGGAATTGTTCAGGATTTATCTTGAGCTTACTTCTCTTCGAAATGCAGACCTTGGCGACTCTGACAACGCTGCGATTACCGATGCCGAAAACGAGCTTGAGGAAATGCTTGTCGAGGCTGCAAAGGCAGTCAATGCTACGTCAATACCTCTACACGAACAAAAAAGATTAAATGTATAAATGAAAGGAATATATTATGGGACTAAATAAAAATATTTACATAGGAAGACTTACAAGAGATCCGGAAATCAAGATGTTTGGAGAAAACACAAAGTGTGCGAATTTCACTATAGCCGTTGACAGACGCTTTAAGAGCAAGAATCAGGATGCTCCCTCTGCGGACTTCATCCCGATCACTGCATGGCGTGGTACTGCTGAATTTATCGAAAAGTACTTTTCTAAAGGCAAGCAGATATATGTCTGCGGCTGGCTTGAAACATATTCGTATGAAAAGGACGGTCAGAGGATGTACTCATTCAGAGTCAATGCTGATGAAGTCGGTTTTGCTGATACTGCGAGAAATGAAAGCGGAACTCAGCAGAACACGGGTACATATACGGGTAATACTTTCCCCGATATGAACGCTCCCGCTGGCTTCGGTCAGTTTGAGCCTATTGGCGAAGGTGAATTCTCGGACGACACACTTCCATTCTAAATAAAAAAGGACGTGCAGACGGAGATAACCTCTCCGTTTGCACTCCTCGGAGGTACATATGGAACAATTCAGAAGTATTGAAGAAATCCTATCGGGACTATCAACACTCACGGGAACAGTCGATACTCCAAAGACAGACCGTGTTCTTAAATCCACACGGATAGAACAGGCAATCTTTGATGATCTGTCGGGTGATGCTGAAGAACTTGCCTCTTATGAGGAGCAAGGATCAAAGAAGCTCAAATCCTTTGGAAGTCTTGTAAATGATGTTTTTCAGTCTGTGTACGGGCTTCGTCCTCGATACACCGACGAAAGTCAGATGACAACATTATCAAGAGAGTTCAACAAAGGTATTCTCACAGATCTTATGGCTGACGAAAACTATACGGCGGTCAAAAGTGTATGTGAAGGTAAAGAGCTCCCCGCAATCGGTGCAACCGAAGAATTTACGGGACAGTTACTTTCAAATCTTGACGGTCTTATGGAAAAGGCTACGGGCGGTAAAGGTAAGGTTGACGCACTTGACAGAATGGAGCAGGATGCGAGAGATTTATCCGAAACGCTTTCTGAACTTCTTTCAAAGTACGAAACCGCACCCGAATCGCAAAAGCCTACCCTTGAGCGTAAGATTGTAAGTACAGCAAACCGCATTGCTTCAAAGAAAGAACAGTCACAGATGTATGCAGGGCTCATACAAAACAGTATGAGCAGAAACGGTGCTGATATCAGGCGTGCTATTGCAACATCAACCGAGGCGGCGCTTGAGCGTGCCAAAGATATTCAAAGTGCTGTTCTTGCCTGGGGTGACGGAGATCCCGAAATGAAGAAGAATCCCGTTAATACGGAAATTCTACGGCGTACAGCAAATTCACATAAGCTTCGGTATATTGCAAAATTTCTCGGCCGCTACAAAGAGATGTTAAAGGCAAAGAGAATTGCAGGTTATTCCTACGGCAACGGCGAAAAGTACGACATTGAATACGGCAACAACGTAAACAAGGCACTCACCTCCGAGCTTGCTATGCTTTCTACTCCCGAACTCATAACGCTTTTCATACGTAAGTATCAGAGCAAGAGTCTGAAGCAGTATCGCAAGCGTGAGCCTGAGTACAAAGGTAACGGCGATATTATCGTCTGCCTTGATGAGTCAAGCTCTACCTTCGGTGAGAACAATGCCTACGGTATGGCTGTGGCAATGGTGCTTTACGAAATATGCCGTGTGAATAACGCGAACTTTGCTTTGGTGCATTTTTCAAGTACAACAAAGGTTGACTATTTCCCGAAGGATGAAAAGGTCGATCCTAAAAAGGTACTTGACTGTGCCGAAACGCTTCTTGGCGGCGGTACAGACTTTGAAAAGCCTTTAAGAGAAGTATTTGCATTAACATCAAGCGGAAAGCTTGACAAGCTCGATATTGTGTTTATAACCGACGGCGAATGTGATGTGTCGGATGAGTTCCTTGAGCTTTTCGAGGAATTTAAGGCTGACACAGGTGCAAAACTTACGGGAATATTACTTGATAAGGGCGAATGCTTTGAATTTTCGCTTAAGAAGTTTGCGGATACCATTTACAGAACAAGTGAGCTTATGGAGGACACGATAGTTGAAAGAACAATTCAGACCTTTTCGTAGAATAGTCATAAACCATTATACCGGTCCCGAAATCACAGACTTTGCCGTTTTGCGAAAGCATCACGGCACGGGACAGGCATATCTGATATCATCAAATCCCGAAAAGAAATACGGATACCGACACGGTATCCAGTGTGATTTAGGTGATGTTGAGGAATCGGAATGGCAAAGACTTGTGGAGAACTTGATCAAACGATGCGGTGAGCAGAAGCTATTCTCTCATCTTCTCGAATGGGAAAAACTCTACGGATTCTCACGGGATGCAAAGGAAGCAAAACAAATGGCACTTGAACTACACGCGGCACGGATATTTGATAACAAAGAGTGGTGTGACTACACCGCTTTCAATGAAAAATACCGTCCCGAAGTATTAAAGAAATAAAGGAGTACAACAAAATGGATAACAAAATAAACAAGCCCGATTGCAAACTTATCGGCGAAGACGGAAACATATTCAATCTTATGGCAAGAGCATCAAGAACACTGCGAGAAAACAATCTCTCGGAAGAAGCTAAAGAGATGCGTGAGCGTATCACTTCATCCGGCAGCTATGATGAAGCTCTTTGTATCATAGGTGAATATGTCAATATAGTTTAAAATACAGGAGATACAACTATGGCAAAAGAATACGATATTCTTTATGGAGAAGCAAACGGTGTTTGCAAAGAACTTAAGGGAGTTTCAGAAGTTGCGGAATTCATATGCACTGAAGGACTCAAAGGTGATGTTGAAATCTTTTCCGAAGATTTATCATTGCACATTACCACTTTCGGTATTTATCTTGACAGGATAACCGATCCGGAATACAGAGAGAAGTTACTTAAGGTACTCATCCCTATGCAAAGAGTATTAGACGGAACAGACAACACTTAAACAAATTAAAAAAATTGGAGGAACAAATATGTTTTATACTATACTTTTTTTACTTGCTTGCTACAATCTTTACACTAACGTAAAGTCTTTCATCAAAGAGCACGTCGTTGTTGAAAACGGTGCTATCGCAGAAATACCGAAGAAAGCATACATATCCATCGGCGTAACCGTGATTTTTCACGTAATGGTCGCCGCGGTATGCATACTTCCGTCGATTCTGTTTTGAGAAAGGGATAGCAAGATGAAAAACAAAGATAAAGCAAAAAAGATAAAGGAATTAACGGGTTGTCTGGGGCACAAACTCGCAAGAGGCAAAGCGGCAGTTATCAATTGTTCTGATGGCGTATCCTATTACACCTCTGATGTCGTTGACATTCGCAATGTTACTGCCAGTGGAGTTGAGATTGAGACGCAGAATACAATCTACATACTCAGATTTCCATCAGGTGAAACCCTCAGCGAAGCCGTATAAACATTTTACAGGAATACTTAGATAAAATGGACTCCGATGTTTTCACTCAACAGGTGAGTGCAACGGAGTTTTCTATTTTGGAATATATGATATTATTTATATTATTTGTGTTTGGCTGAAGTTGTTGTTTTCTAAAAAAACAAATGGTATAATTCGATAGAAATGTTTATTATCATCATTAATCATTATGGCAATTTGTTTATGGTGCTTATGACAAGAGCAATGTGCATTTTCGATTTGAGTGCTTAAAATAAGATGGACAAGTTTCTATTTTTTAATGATTTGAATAAAATGGTATAAAGAATTATCAATACAGCACTATATAAGTCTACTTAAAACATCGACTGTCAACATATATATTCTGATTAGAGATTTTGTGTTGACAATCGCTAATGTTTGTGTTATAATTACCTAAATAGATTTTTATGGGGGTGGATTTGTGAGTGTAAACGACTTACTTGAACAAGCAAAATCAGAAATACTTCTCCTAAATCTTGGCGAGATTTTCGCACTAAAGGATTTGTTTAAAGGGTATGAATGGAAGAGGATAAAGCAAGGAGAGAAAAGTACGTTAGGCATTTTATTTTTAAGTTTTGCTTTGGAAAGAAAAGATATAGAGATTGTAAAGAAATCAAATGGTTTACTTTATAAGAAAAAAGAATAAAATTCCTGCTATAAAATACAAATAACAACAAATAATAACACTAAATAGCGGGAACGAATGGCTTGTTTACCTCCGTTATTTGTGAGGAGATAATATGTTAAGTATAGAACTTATACAACAAATTGATGATATATCATTAGAATTAAGACGGATATTAGAACTGCCTGTTGTTCTTGAAGATTTTCATAGTTTTCACCAAGTAACTTTTGAAGAACTGTCTCAAAAAATAATGAACAATTTTTCTCATATAAATATTATTGCCGATATTCAATCGGATGACTCATATATGATAAAATTTGACAATGCTATTGAGCAAAATGGCAGAGAGATACAATTTGAAATTCATATAGGTACGGAAATGCCCACAGAAGTTCGTGTAGATTCACTTATGCATGAAATGGCACATTATGTGCTACACAAAAAAAATCTTGAACCGCTAAAACCGATAGGTAAGTATAAAGGTTCACCTATACAAGAGAATGAAGCCAACTGTTTAGCACGAGCTTTTTTGATACCAAGCACATTCTTTTTCAAAGCATTAACTATGTTTTCACGAAATGATGGAAGTGTTGCGTTGAATAAAATGGCGGAATATTTTCAAGTGCAAGAAAGCTTGGTTATAGAACGTGGTCGTGACCTGATGATTTGGAATTGAGGTTGAATAAATGCAGGAACAACAAAAGAACAATATTGACCAAAAACATAAAGCATTAATTTCAAAGGTAGAGACATTTGATAAAACCAAAGTTTCAATTTCACAAAATGTATTTAAAGGGGTATATATTTTTGCATCTTTCGATTTGGTTAATTCAACCAAAATAAAGTACAGAGACACGAATTGGCTAAGATTGATTAACGAACTGATAGATCGTTCTAGTAGTGAATGGTTTGGTTTGAAATTTTGGAAATTTAATGGTGATGAATTATTGTATTACGCTGAAGTGACTGCAATAAATCAATTTGCAAAAATATTACACCAAATTTATACGAAATCAAATGCTCTCAAGGATAAGTTGTTAAGAACTTTATCAAGTGATGAGACATTGGGTTTTGCCGGAGATTTAGTTGGAATTAAAACGGCTGTTTGGATTGCCTATGTTTCGGATGAAAATGATGCATTAAATTCAAGACTTAATATTGATTACATAGACTTTGCTGGTATAAATATGGACGAAGGCTTTAGGATGAGCAAATGTGCAATTCAAAATAAAATTGTTGTTGACCCTAAAATTGCCTTTTTAATTTGTTTGGTTGCGGATGAAATTTATAGTAGAAAACTGAGTGAGTTAGATCCACAAAATCGTATCAAACAGTTTGTTAATAGCGACTCATTACGCAATATTGATAGTGTATTTGCAAAATTTTGGTATAATAATGCACCATTTGATTATGAATATGAGGATTTATTCAAAGTTGTTGCAAACAACTTCAGAATAGTCGGATATGAAAAGTGCAAAGGCGTATGGGAAGAACGTCCATATCCAATTATTTGGTATTCTGATAATTGGGATTCGTCGATAGAGGATATAAAATATGATGAAATGTATAATGACAGAGTAGTTACAAAAGATCTTATCAATAATTATTATCGTGATTATGAACATTCATATTTAGATACTCTAAAAATACTTAGAAAAATATACGACAATGTTAGTGTTTTTCGTCATGTAATCAAAAAGATTTTGTTAGAATGTGGTTTCAAATTATGTGTAAACGATACTATGGACAAGCAGTATTATGCACTCACGTATTTGTATTATACCATAGTTGTTATCAATAAAAAAACTAACGGGGTTTTGGCATTTCTGAGGAGCAAACAAAGGGGGCATTTATCTAATGTGTGGGATTTTGAGCAACAAAAGAACGCTCAAACTTTAGATAGCCGGCCTACTATTCTTCAAATTCAAGATAGATTTAAAAATAACTATGGTATAGACATTTGTGTTGTTCAAGACTATAATCGAAACTCGATCATTCCTATGGATATTCACCCAATTTACAGAAAAAAAAGAATACATAACGGTGTTTTATGTTTCGCATATATTGATGAAAATCAAAACCTTACGGAAGAAGAAATTTTAGATAGAATTAAATCAAAGCTACCAAGTGTAATATCGGGTTATGGTTATCCATTTTATTCAGATGTAACGTTTATTCACAGAGAAGACTTAACAAAAGATGCGGAAACACGATTACCCGCAGTGTTGATAAACAATAATACCGTGACAGAGTTAACATATGCTGAAATACTTAACGATTCTGAAACTTGGAATAACCATAGTAAATGGAAGAATAATATAAACAAATCAACACCAAATTTTTCATTGACAATAAATGATGCGATAGATTATGCTGAAAAAGGGAGAGAATAACCAAGATGAATGACTTCGAAAAAAAGCATATTGTTTTAGATACCGTGAATCAGTGGATATTTAATTGTGATACAAAAGTGTCGATTTTTTTAGCCACCATCGGGGTATTCTTTTCAATAATTTTGTCTTCTGATATCGGAATTAGTATGGTTGGGATTATAAGAAAAAGTATAGATAATAAAACGGTTTGTAATATATTATTTTTGTTGCTTTTAATAATTGGTTTTGGCTTTGTTGTTATTGGAATGTATAAACTAATACGTGTTCTTGTGCCAACGATCAATTTAAAACATGATTCTGTTATGTTTTTTGGAAATGTTGCAAAATACTCGTCATTTATTGATTATTGTAATGCTGTTGATGCATATAATGAAGACCAATCAAATGAAGATATATTGCATCAAATTTATGCTGCATCAAACATCTGTGCTCAAAAATTCAAAAATCAAAAGCATGGGATATTATTATCGTCTATTGGAATATTGATTGTTATAATTTGGTTGGTTCTTGGATTTTTGGTGTATTACATATAGTCTTTATCAAACTCAAAGGAGCCTAGCAAAGATTTTTAAATAGAATAATCATACAGCAAGGTCTTTAATGGATTTTGCTGTTATTTATTTTTGTAATCTCTAGAATTATTGTTATATGCTTAAAAAGTTATATAAAATATTTAACGATAGTCAAAATAAAAACATTTGTATTTCATATAAAATTATATATTTTACAAATTAATGAATAGAAATTCTTATTCCTGTGTTGTTAAAATGATATACTACTTCAAGCTGTTGACTTACAGAAAATATTATAGAAGATGTTTACTCATTCGTGTTTTGTGCTATAATTTTATTCGTTTTTTTGAACGCAAAAAATATTCTTCATAGATAGGAAGGTGGAAAAGTGCCAATATTAAGTAATACCGTAATCAACATTAACATGTTGGTTTTATATGACCAAGAAGAAAAGAATCATTTAAGAAAAATTTTTAATGCTGCTGACATTATGCCTATTTTGATAATACCTTCATTAGTATATGTGTTTATTAATATATTGGTTGCTCAGTATTTAAAAGATGCATTGTTAAATTCACTTATAATGTTTTTATCATATGTAACCCTTCTGCTTGTAGTTTCATATGTAGTTTTGCATTATAAAAAACTAAATGCATTAAAGGGAATTTTACACTTTCAAGTAAAGAAGTTGCAACTGTTTTTGTATTTATATTACTGTTGAACTCTATCTATTTACTTGTCCATAGTTTATATAAATGTGACAAAAATATATTAATAATGTTGATGACAAATATTATGTTATAGGTGGGATTTGTAGTATCTTTAGAGGATATATTTGAAATCAATCGAAGAAGAGACTTTTTTTGTTGTTTTTTAAAACCATTTAAGGACATAAATTTCAAAAAAACGATTGGTATATGTGTATTATAACAATTATGAGCTGTTTTATGTTAAGCTATCACAGTACAGTTATATTTGTTGCTTTAATTCTGGTATTTCTGTTATTTATTCTATTATAACATAAGATTCGTAAAAACAAATTAAAATCATTTGGCAATCAAATAATAACGCTAATCAAGAACAAGCGAGTTCTCTTTTTACAAATAGGTGCAGATTATGTCGTTATGAAAACGATTACTGAGCTGCTTGTAAATTCCTCTAAAACATGTTGTATTGGTCTGGGAGCATTTGATAACAACTATGATGTGATTGTGGTTTTAAACACATTGCGTAAAAGAGAAAAATGTATATCTTAAATCAAAAAACTTAATAAGTGTTTGATGAAAAATGGTATTATTATAGATCCGTTTATATACAAAAAAAGACGCAGTTTTTTGTCTGCTTGGTTTGGTATACCACTAACAATGCAAATATTGACTTCTACTGATGAATACATAAAAATACTTGATTAATAAAATAAAGTTAATGAGGAAAACAAAATGGGTTTGATGGTATACGATGCAAGCATCGAAAACTTTAGAGAATTGAATAAAAACAACTATAACGATGATATAGTTTGCGGGACTGTGATTTTGAAAAGAGGTGCTATTGAGGAAATTAAAAAGCATTTTCGTATTTGTGGATATATATTGATTTCAATTGAAAATGGATGCTATTATCCTATTGATATTCATAAAGACAAAATTGTGTTGTTTGAAGGCGTATACAATAATATGCCGGAATCACTGAAGGAAGCTTTGATTCAATATAACATTACCTCTTTGCCTGAAAAAATATGGTCTTCTTTCTTTTTTCATTGGCAGTTTTTGCGTGACAGAGGTGCTTTTGAAAGTCATGGGAGCTTTACAAATTTATGTAAAAATATTATCGGTATTAAAGAACGATATAAATCTTTTCTTAACGCAGAAATTAGCTTGTATGAGCCTGCAACATATGAAGAACTTTGTGAGTTTACACGAAATGCTTTAAAGGTATCTAAAGTGGATGTATTTTCTTGTGATTATTATGAATCCATAAAGTACTTGATTGATTCATTAATAAAAAGATATCATATCAATTTTACCGATGAAGAAATACTAACATATTTTATTCAAATAAGTAAACTTGTCGATGAAGGATGGGAAAAATAAATGTACAAAGCCGGAAGTGGAACACCCTATTGGTACGAATGGGAAATCGGTTTATTAGAATGTTTAAAAATGATGACTGACACCTCCGTAGAGTCGGTTGTTCTGCAATCAGAGGATTTTCAATCTTTGGATGATGTTGTTATAAACTATACAGATGGAAGCATAGTCAACATACAAGTAAAACATTCTGATAATGATGAAAATTTTGTTTATTCAACACTAACATCAGGAAAAACTCCTATGTTAGATAAATGGGCAAAGGAATGGCAACGTGAAAAAAGCAATTATGAAATAAAAGAGATACGCATTGTCACCAATAGACAATGGGGGCCTATGGAAACTGAACAAAAATGTTCTTTTGAATGTTTTATTTCAAATGTATTACCGCAACTTCAATTAGACTATAATTATACACCAAATGAAGAGAATGAGATCAATGCGGTTAATTGGTTAAAGAATCAAATTTCTTATTTAGGTAACGACGCTTTCGATTTTGTGAAAATTCTAAAATTTTATCAGGAAGAAAATTTGGAAGGCGTTGAAGCGCAAATCAAAGCAAGAATTGCTAAAATATTAGGAACTGATAAAATAGAAGCAATAGAAAATTCTACTAGAAGCCTTTTATCAAAATTAAGTGTTTGGGCTACTTCTCAAAGACAAGAACAAGAGATTACCAGAGAAGAAATGTATAAAGCACTTTGTGTCTCTTCAACTGATCTACCTAATTATGAGTTATATCCTGAAAAGCCTATTTTCCCTTCAAGAGAGGCGTTTGCAAAATCGTTTATCGACACTATTCAAAACAGCGACAAGAAGATGTTTTTTCTGCAAGGATTGCCGGGGGCCGGAAAAACAAATTTTGTTAGTTATTTGGCACAACTTGATAACTCAATTGTGGACTTTAGATTTTATACTTATTTACCAGTGAACAAAGAACATCCAACATTTAGCGATGACGAAGGATATTATACAGGCGATTGGCTTTGGCGTAGCATATTAACGCAGATGAAGAAATGTTTTGAACAGCACAGCTTGTTGTGTGAGCTTAATTTCCCGCTAATATATAATTATCTATCAGTTAGTGAGATGAAAGAAAAGGTACTGGAATATCTGCCGTTATATTCAAAAGCTATTGGTCGTACTTGCTATCTTTTTATTGACGGATTGGATCATGCAGCACGTTCCAAAGATTCTCGTAATTCATTTTTATCGCAGTTGCCACTTCCGAATGAGCTTGGCGATGGAGTTAAAATTGTGTTGGTAGGACAGCCAATCAACGACAAATATCCCCGTCGCTTAATTAACAACGAACAAATTGAATATATAAATTTGCCTGTGCTTGAAGAAGCGGATATTGCAATGTTATTGTCTAATGAAAGAATTGACATTCCAAATGTGGATGAAACTTCATTAGCTAAAAGCATTATAAGCGTTGTAGGTAATAATGCTTTAAATGTACTGTTTGCAATTAATGAAGTCAAAAAAATGCAATCAGAATATACTTTTGATTCAATGATAGATTGTCTGCGAGAAAAGCAACTCAATTGTCAAATTGACAGATATTATGAATGGATTGTATCTTCGATAGACGAGAATTCGTTGTTGTTGAAAATAAAAACAATATTTGCATTTGCTTCTCAAAAAATCAAACTTAAACATATTGCAGATATGTGCCAAGAAAAAATAGAAGATGTTGTGATAGTACTTAATAAGTTATACCCACTTGTTGTGTGTGATTCGGATGAATATTATACATTTCATAATGATGTTAGATTATATTTTAAAGAATCAATGATTGCTAACAGCAATTATGATGTGTTGGCTATGGCCATTTATAACAAGGTGTTAAATGACGAAAAATTAGGTCAGTATAAATATGATGTTTTGTTTGGTATTGCATTTGAATTGCAAAACAAACAAGTTATATTTGATCTGTTTTCACCGGAGTATATTATAAAATCAATTCAATATAAAATATCTGTAAATAGACTTATTCAACAGTTTCACACAGTAGCACATCTTGCCTGTGAATTAAAGACTCTTGATAACATTGACAAAATCAGTTTTTCAGCAGCTACAATATCTCAGTATATAAGAAATATTGAGTACAATCAAAAAGAAAACTTGTACTATGACGACAGATCGGGTAACAACAAAACCGAATCGGAAAAATATATACTGTCTGTACACGACAAATTAAACAACATAGTATACGATGTTTATTCTTTGTTGAAAAGTGGTTTTACTCAAAGGGCGGAGAATATATTTGATGAATACTTAAAATCGACCACTTTGAATGAGTTCATAATGGGAAGTCAAGACGATTCAGATAGAGAGTTTTCTGAACGCTGCGGCTTTATATGTAGATATTTTGCTCCTAATATATTGGAGCAAGAAACTGAAATTGAGTCACAAAACTACTTGAAGTTTGTTAAAGGGTGGCTTGACGCAAGTTCGGAATTTGTTTCAGAAAAAGAAATACAAAATACCTTTAGTTTTAAGTATTACAATTTCAAACATCTAAATGACTATACAATGAAGATTTGTAGCGAAGCAGATTTGGATGTCAATGCTTTTGGCATGTTAATCAAAAATTATTTATCCGAACACGACAAACCCATTGTGTCATTAGTCGAACTTTGTGTCAAAGGCATATTGTTAAAGTATAATGTTGATGAGTTGAGGAACGCAATAAGAGCAAGAGAAAACGAAATACTTTCTTCGGATGAGTTTGAATATGATTCGGAAAGAATACTTTGTTATATAAAAGCATATTTTTGTCTGTTCACTCAAATTGAAGATAACAATGAAGTTCCTGAATTATATATAAACATTCTTAAAAAAAGTCGGATAAATCCTGGCGACAGAGGATATGTTCCTGCGATAAAACAGTTCTCTCTTTCCAAGCAGGTAATCAAAGATTTTTTTGATGATAATGGGGATTGGCAAAATCAGATTGAAACAATATACAGCACTGTCTTTTTTACGCGAAAACATGGTTCTGGCTCTTGTTATGATTGTAATGCTCACAAAGTGACAGATTTTTTGTTAAGTGTGATTTATTTTACCCATAAAAATGATCCAGCAGATAAATTATTAAAAATATGTAGTGGAATTAAATCTCTTTTTGTATGGGAAAATGCAAGATATGTCAAAGAATTAACGCAATTGTTCTATATTTCCAATACTAAAGAAGTTTATTTTGAAATAGCGGAACACTGGACCGGTCAAAACGGAATATTGTGGGATAAATCTTATGATACCGTAGAATATATTGGCGAAGATGTTTGCAATGTGCTTACTCAATTCGGTCTTGTCTCAGAGGCACAAGATGTTGAAAAAAGAGTATTATTCAAACTGTTTGGTTATGTAGACCATAAAGACTATTCGTTAAACGGTTTGTTAGAGTGTTACAAACAACTTCCTTTGACTGAAGGTAAGCTATTGGATTACGGAATGAGATTACTTGCCGTTTCTGATAAGGCTCGTTCTATTGGTGATAATCGTATGGCTGGTGATGTTGATGCAGCTGTTTTTGATACTGCAGTTGATTTAGGCGTAGAGTATGCTTCTGCTTTGTTTGAATTAAAAAACACACCCGAAGAGTTTTACAATTGGAGAAATTGCTTTTTGGATTCATATTACAAAAAATTGTCTGATGGAACCTTGCCTGATAGTGAACTTGTTTCGTTATATAATATAGTTAATGCCTGGATTAATGAAGATATTGAAAATGCTGCAAGACGAGGTTATAATCAATTAGAACATTTACATCACTATAATCACAAAATTATAGAGTGTGTAAAAAATGAGGAACTTCGTCAAAACTTGATGTCTTATGGAAAGTATTCTCCAACACCAAAAGACGATATTGAGAAATATGTAAGTTCTTCATCAAATAATTATGAAGAACTCATTTGTGAAATCAAAGAACATGGTTATTGCGAAGCCGTAGAAGAAAGAATTATTAGTATGTTCTCTGATGCTTATCGTGGACAAGTTAATATGTTAATCAATGTTGGAAAAGTGATTGATATAGGTACAAATAGTAAATTTATATCAAATTGTGTTGTTGAATATATAGTCCAAAAACGCAAATATGGATATCATGGCGTAGGGTTGAATCAGCTCATCGAAACATATCACTGCTATTTTTCAAAGACTGAATGGATGCGATTGTTTGATAACATTGTTTCTTCTGAATATTCAACACAAATTGATGGGTTTTACAGTCTGAATGAAGATGTTGAAACTCTTTGCTTGTATTATTACAAAGCGGTTATGCCAGACCAAATACAAGAGTTGTGTAGAAAAAAAATTGATGTACATTATAGCTGGATAACCTCGTGTGGACTTACAAACACATCTACATATGAATTATCGACAGATGATAATATTAAGACGTTAAAAGATTTTGCCCAATTTCAACTTGGTACTACTATCGTATAAGTACAAGAGTTACCGCCCAAGCCGATTACGACTTGGGCGGTAGCCTTTTATTGCTGTCATATACCTGACTAAAGTAATTTGTAATAATGCAAAATTAATACTTTGATATCGAATTGAAAACAGCAAAAAGATTTTTGTCTATTTGCTTATCAATATGATAGTGCCCAAAAAACCATTTTTCAAAAACCAATTTTTCTTTTACATTGTCAAGAAAATCCGTAAGAATGTTCTCATCGTATGAGGTGTTAATCAACCTCTGAATTGAGGATGGAGCACAATGCGTTATAACAATGTCGACTTCCCAATTTGCTTTTGTCAAGTTTTTGATAGCTGTATTTATTTCGTTTTCCGATGGAAGCTCACGACTCCACCAGCTTTTGCCTTCTTTTCTCAAATCCTTATCATGAGAAGATGCCCCACCAAATGTAAATATCTTTTTACCGTCGATGTTGTATATTTGTCCTCTCATGAGATGGTATATTTTATCGCCGATTTTGTGTGCTTTACCTCCCAGAAAATCTATTTCCGGGTATTCTTCCAGCATATCATAATTTTCATGATTTCCATCTATAAATAAGGTGGTAAAGTTCTTGTTGTCAAGCCATTTGCGCCAGTAAAACTCTTCGTTGTCGCCGCACCAAACTCCTCCAAAATCACCGCATATAATGAGAAAGTCCGTATTTGTCATTTCTTTTTGTTCTGGGAATCGTTTTGAAGAAAGCTTTCCTACATCGATTGGAATATGTGTGTCTCCCGTCAAATATATCATGTTAATTAATTTTTTCTCCGTTTTCTGACAGTACTATGTCGGGAAAGTTATGATAACTCACTAAAAAACAATTATCTTCTGTAATATAAACCGGGGGATTCCCTTCATAATCCACTACAGTGAAAGCAAATGATATAAATTCCTCATAGTTTTCGTCATTTGTATTACAGTCACTTTCATCTTCAAAGCATGTATCAAATGATGCAGTGATTTTGCTTCCGTCATTCCAAATCAAAGTCATGGTTTCATTCTCGTACGTATCAAGATTTTGCATAAATTTCGATATTATATTCTTTTCATTTTTATTTAGCATAAAATACTCCTTGAATTATTTTTTTGGTCTTGCCGGCACTATGTGTGCACCATCTTTTGAATAATGAATAGTGCCCATGGTAGTGTCATATGATTTGCCCGTAGTGGGGTCAACATATTTACCTATCGTTTTTTTGAAATCAACAATTTCTTTGTTTGCTCCTTGCTTTCTTCCGGTTCCACTGTACTTTTTAATAAGGTTTTGTGCATCAGCGGTAGTTCCGTTAAACACACTTTTACCTTTTTGGTAGTTGTTGTGTCCCACAATATGCTTGCCTTGTCTGCCGGAATGTACATTTTTTGAAAAGCTCGAATAATCTGAAGCATTACTTACTTTTTTTGCAATTTTAGCAGAATCTGTCGCTTTATCAGCGGCTTTTACACCATCAATGATTTTGTCGCTAGTTTTGGCAACATCTGCTGCTTCGCCAAAAACAGGAATAACACCTGCAATATCTAATATAGTAGATAACCAATCACCACGTAAAGCATCTACAGGTATTGAGGCAATATTGGTAAATGTGTCAAGTCCCGGTACAAATGATGCTGCCGCTAAAAGGTTGCTTATGTGGTCAAGCGTTTCCTTAAAGCTTCCGTTACTGCCTTTTGTTCCTCCGAAGCTTCCACCAAGACCTCCTCCCATCAGGCATTCACCGCCTTTCGGGAAAGGGCAAACTCACTTTCAAAGTGAATTATGTTTATTCCCTTTTCTCTATATATTGAGAATATTTCTTCCGGTGCAGTTCCATAAACAATAATGTTTTTTGGCGTCAGCTTACTTACCAGTACTGCTAGTCCTAATTCGAAGTACAATTTGTCTTCTTTGGACTTTAAACAACCGTGTGTTCCTATTGCAACGGTTTTGTTTTTTTCAATTCCGTCAAAGCAAAAATCATATGTTCTTTCATCATTAAATCTTACATTTGGAATTATTTCTACACCATTTCCTTGCAGCCATGCAGCGAGAGCACGCCCCCTATATGTATTCCATTCTTGCATAACAAGCGGCATACTTCGATACAGACTGTAGTCAGGAGAGATAACACCATTGAATTTTTTTAGCTTTTCCAGATAAGCTTTTGGATTATTCCAAAAGCGCTCAAATTTTTCGTCGTGTTCATAGAACACTACCCAACAATCAAAGTCTTTACATGACTTTGACATAGCTTTAGAAAATGTTATTACTTTGTTTGGTACCTTGTTACTTGTTGAAAGGCAAGGCAACTCAAGCCTTCCACTGTATTCTGCGTTTTTTACCAAAAACGAGTGGAAGACGTCGTAATCGTTATTAATTTTTTCGTTTGTCATTAAGTAATTTTACCTCCGTAATAGAAAATTTAAAGTTTTGTTTCACTTTTTGCTTGCAAACTCTTGATTTTTCATTACGGATATGCTAAAATATACTTGCGTTATGGGTATATGCTTAGCATATCCGAGATTTAGCACATTAAATAGTTGTTACCAGCAACTTTTTAATGTGTTTTTTCTTTTTTCTACGTAAACCTCATATATACACTTCCTTTCTAAACAGCGAGCCAAAATAGCTGACATAGTTTTATTTCATAATCAGTATAGCGACTGTTGCCGTGATTTAACCATTTATGATAAAAGTTTAAAGCATATTTGGCTGCTTCATAACTAATTTCAAATCGATTGGATATATCAAAAGCATTACTCAAACCAAACTTGTGTATTAAAACCGGTGGTGCAAGAGCAAACTTTGCAAAAAACTTTGCCTCTGATTCTGCAAGTTCACTATCCTCTGTGTGATCAAGAATGGTGTGAGCATCCTCATGCATGATTGTATTTTTAAAGGCATTTCTTGCAATGATTCTCTCAATTTTTGGGAAATCAAATTCCTCATCAACTTCACGACCTATCAAATAATCGGATGTTGTGTGTGAGCTGTTGCAATATTTGCAATAGTATCGCTTGGGGAAGGCGGTCGCTGTAAACATATCTACAAAGCATGGCAGTAGTAACCCAAATCCTTTCAGCTGGTTTTTGAGACATATTATTTTTTATAATAACAAAGAGAATATTTCAGTAAAAACACTCATATTTTCATCTTTTTATTTGATCACTGATATTATAACACAAATCAACGAAAAAGTCAATAGTTTTTAGAACTTATGTTCGGACGGCTGTTGCGGTTGCTCAAAGGCTTTTAGAAATGGATAACCAATGAAATAATATATTAATGATTAAATACTCCTATGCTATCAAAACAACAGCATAGGAGTATTTCGTGTTTTCAATTAGCATGTGCTTTGTAAATACAATGTGGAATTACGATTAGTGTTTATTGTTGATTACTAGTACTTAAGTGTTATTTTTTCTTTCAAATATACTAGACCATCTTTTACTGCAACTGTAGACATTTTATCAAGTTGAGAAATTGCAACTATATACTCATTTTTTGTTATGTTAATTATACCTGAACTTATATCATCAAAAAACTGCTGTTCCGATATTCCTTTTACGTATGCATCTTTTTTGTGCAAATATAGTAAAATAACACAAGCCTCTTTACATAGATTCACACAGGAAAGACAGTATAATTCCATTATTATTTTAAGTGCAAGCTTGATATAGTCACTTGTTGATTCTGGAATTTTAGTGCTTATTGTTAACTCAACAGCAAGTGCAATAGCAGCTTTTAAATTCAATGATATATTTGAGATTTTTTTACTGATACCTTTAATATCATCAGGCAAGTTAGAAGACAAGTCCAAAGTGACGAGATGATTCTCTTCTGCTTTTGGAGTTATTTCAATATATTTATCAAAAAGATTATTTATGTAGTGGTTCTGTGTGGCAGAATTTGCGCTGGAAAGATATTTATTCTTGATTTTAGATTCATGTTCTTGAGCAAATTCAAAATTATTCATTAGATTTTCTCCTTTTCTTATTCTTTTTGCGTAGTTCGTCAAAACAACCGGCCTTATCGCTTGCAACGAATGTTCTAAGAAAAAGTTCTTCTCCGTTAAGATACGAGTTGTACAATCCATATGCTTTTTGTTCATCTGCTTCACCGTCCCAAGCATAAAAAACTTCCAATAAGCTTTCTTTTCTCTTGACAATTTCATCAAACATTTCTTTGGAAGCGAATTCGGGTGAGGATGACAAAAAACTTCCTGTATAAAATACAACATAATAAAATTCTAAAAGAATGAGCGGTGCCATCAGCATATAATCCGAAAAACACTCTTTGAATTCAGAGTCAATGCGACCTTCTTTTATATCAGAATAAAAATTTAAAAGAATACGATATGCATATTTATCTGCTTCAAGTTCTTTTTCCATTTTGTCATCTTCTTCGCTATGTTTTAAATATGCATGTGAAAGTTCATGCAGAAGTGCAAATGACATTGCTACATTAAACATATCACTTGAGATATTTAAAATGTTTCTTTTTTCCAAAAACTTGTCCAAGAACATTCTATGGCTTTCATCGTTTGGAAATGATAGTGGCAGTCCGAATTCCGAAAAGCACATTTCGTTCAAAATAAATATTAGGTATCTGTAACAAAATAGTTTTTCTTCATCGCCATTAGGAACAGGGTTATCAATCAAGTCGGATTGATAGAATTGAAGCAAAACAAAACTCAAAAAAGCAGATGAAATTGCATCATTAATGTATACGGTGTCTTTTGATTGAGATATGTTAATGGTATTGGTTCTTATAGATAAACGTGCGGTGGGATTGGTTTTAAAAAACTTTGAAGCATATTGATTCAGTTCTTCAAATAAGGCCTCAACACTCGTCTTGTTATATATTGTTTGAATGTCATCGACGTTTATATTATCGCTGTTGTAATATCTTTGAAGTAGATTGACAATTTCTCTATCTTCCCTTAAATTAATACAATTATTATCAAAATTGCTATTTGATATAATATCCCTATTTGAACATGTAATAAAATAATTCATAGTATTCTCCATCTGAATTTTATAAAACCGAATTTTATTGTTAAGCACTGTTTGTTTGATGTCTATATGTTATCTTTTACATTTTTAGTTGTTAGCAAACTATATACCAAACGAATCTAATGCTTACACAACTAACCTTCGCATATCCTGTTTATATTTTTGGGTATTTCCTCATGTCTCGAACACCAAATCACACTTGATCCCAAAGAGGCAGCATCACATTCAAATAGCATGGTTGCTAATGAACTGGCCTCCATATCATCTTTTCTTGTTTTAATGATAAAGTGATTCTGTCTCGAGTTTTTCCTCATCCAAATATCTAATAATCTTCTCAAATTTGGATCGGACAGAATAACTCTAACAAACAGACAAGTATATTTATAATGAATCTATATATTCTTTGATCTTATCTTTATCTAATTTTTGTATTAATTCTCTTGCATGATTGCGACTAGTAATATATACAGGGTCATTCTTCATGAGATATCCGTATATCTGCGAATATGGATCATATCCACGTTCCTTAAGAGACGAAACAATGAGCTCCATTGCTTCGATAAATTGTTTATCATCCATTTAGTGAGCTCCTTTAGTGTAGAATAAACATAGCTATTATTTATCAAGACTATTTTCATCAAGCAGGAAATCCAAGATATTCATAATCAAATACCCCTTCTCGTTTCTCCATGCTTTGATGTGATCTTGAACAATTATAATTTTCTTGAACGAATCGCCTATATGGTCAAGAGAAGCTTGTTCCTGCTTCATTTTTTCTTCATCCGGAATCGAAAAGGCAGATTGAATATAGTATCTCTGGCTACCAATATTACAAACAAAATCCACTTCCGAATGAATTAAAACTCTTTTTCCTTTGTCATCAGTACCGAAGTAATCAACAACGCCTACATCTACATTATATCCTCGCATTACAAGTTCATTGTAAATGATGTTTTCCATAATGTGAGTCTGTTCTTGCTGACGGAAATTAAGCTTTACATTACGAATTCCAATATCTGTAAAATAATACTTGTAAGGACTGCTGATATACTTCTTGCCTTTAACGTCGTATCTTTCAGCACGATCTAATATGAATGAATTTCTTAAATGCTCTATATATGCAGATATTGTATTGGCATTTGTCTTTAACGGATTTGATGAAAAGGTATTTGCAAGCTTTGGTGGGTTGGTAAGTGAACCCACAGATGATGCCAGAATATCTACAAGAGACTCCATAATAACATCGCCCTGAAGCTTGTTTCTTTCAATTACATCTTTTATATACAGATTGTGAAGCGAATCAGAAAGGTACTTGGACTTTTCTTTGTCTCCAGTTCTTGCTAATACTGGTGGTAAGCCGCCATAGGTAGAATACTCCTCAAAAGCATCATATTTGTCTCCATCGTACACGGAATAGAACTCTGCAAATGAAAGAGGCATAACACGCACCTCATCGCCTCTGCCACGAAACTCGGTTAATACATCTGAAGAAAGAAACTTGGAGTTACTTCCAGTTACGTAAATATCAACATTTCTAAGACGCAAAAGACCGTTAAGAACACCATACAGTCTGATTTGATCTCCTTTTTTTAGTTCTTCTTCGGATATGGCAAACTGCACCTCATCAAGAATAATGTAATACATGTTTTCCTTGTCAGTTATTTTTGAACGCAGATATTCTGAAAGCTTGTCGGGGTCACGGTATTCACGGTTTGCATCATCATCCAGTGCGAGTGTGATAATGTGTTCCTCATCTATACCTAATGAGCGTAAATAATTATAGTATATTTCAAAAAGCAAAAAACTCTTTCCGCACCGTCTGATACCGGTAATAATTTTTATTGAACCATTTTCCTTTTTAGCTATAAGCTCATCAAGATATCGCTTTCTCTCAATAAGTTTCATAAGAGCACCTCGTTTCGTGATTTGTTGCACTACAATATTATTGTAACTATATTATAGCTTATTATGCCCCATAAGTCAAGAGACATGCAAAAATTCATTTGTTAATTCTTTGCAAATACAAAGTTTCACGAAACGATGTGCGCTGCGTTGAATGACAAAATTGATGGGAAGATAAATCAAATGCCTATATTTCAGTTATCAGTGCACAGCTTTGGCTAATTATAAATTATCTCGAAAAAATTTTTGAAAAATACCCCTTATTTTTTCTCCTGGTCTTGTAAGGCGAAAAATCCTATGTTAAAATAGCATTGTAAAAATGGTAAGCAGTTAAAACGGTAAGCAGTTAAGCAGGTACAGGTATGTTCCATCCTATGGGATAGGTATGGGCATTTTCGGTACCTGCTATTGTCATTTTTACAGGAAAACAAAATAGTTTTAATTGGAAGCAAACACACGTATTAAGTCTTTTTAGGGACTTTTGCGTGTGTTTTTTTGCTTTCGGAAGGAGGTAAAACAGATGAAATTGCGAAATTTCAGCGAGTGGTCAAGGTTTGGTGCGATTTGTTTATCTGCTGACTTGATTTGCTCCTCAGTATTGGGGGTGATAGAGTTTAGGGATTAAATTGATCGTGAAACAAACAGCAGCCACACAAACAAAAACAAATTATTTAGGAGGACTCAAAAATGAGTGACGAAAGAAACAACGGATTATTCGGCGGAAATGAACCTATCGATCTTGGAAGTGATGCAACCTTTACAGACCTTCCCGATTTCAGCAGTGATGATTTTGACTCAATTTTCGGAACTGCGGAAAAGAATGACGATACTCAGACAGAAAGTGCACCCGTTAAGAGTGAAACACCTGCACCAATTACAACCGACAAACCGGAGGAAACACACGCAAATGAAGAAACAACAACTGTATCACAGCCGGCAGCCGATGCAAAAGCTGAAGCAGCAGCATCTGATGTCGCAGGCGATAAATCAGAGGAGCAGGATCCTTTTGAAGCGGCACTGGCACAGGCAAACCAAAAACAGGCAGAAAAGGACAAGAGCGGCTTAGTATTGAAGCTTCCTATCTTCTCCTATGCAAATGCCAAAGAGGAAATCGTAGACACCTCAAAGACCTTTGATGAACTGCGTAACGAAAAAGCAGAGGACTTTCCCGAGCTTGACGACGCAACTGCAGTATCGTGGAAAATGACTTACGGAACTATAACAAAGACAGTTTCAACGCCTAAGAAAACCACGATTGCAAGTCTGAAAAAGCAGATTGAAGAATCAAAGGAATTTATGGATTGTCTTAAAAAAGCTAAGGGTGAGGTCGAATGCAAGGTTATCCCCTCGGTTACGGCTAAAAAGAAAGGCATTGTTGCCTCCTACAAGGGAGTTGCAAACAGCCTTGAAGAAGCAGTAAGCAGCGGAAAGCAAATTGTATTCGTACCATCCAGCGACGGAAAAATCTATGAAGTTCGCAACAATCAGATTGGAACCTTCATAGCCGAAGCTGACAGCGTATCCCTTTTTTCAAAGGTAAGGGCCGGGTTTATCCCGGCTCTGCCGAAAATACCGTACAGTATCCTGTCGGAGATTATCGCCTTTTTCAAAACGTTCGTGACGGAAAAGAGCGAAAATGAAGCAATGGCAAATATCTACTGGTCGTTTGAAGAAGAAAAGTACCGTGTTCACGTTCCAAAGCAAACAGTTACCAAAGCGAGCGTTGACACAAATCTTCCCGATATTGATGAGGAAAAGTTTCTTCTTGTTATGGAAGTACATTCTCACAATACAATGGGAGCGGTATTTTCAAGAACAGACGACAAGGATGAGATTGCCACAAGGCTTTATACGGTTATCGGAAGACTTGATAAGGTCTTTCCCGATATGACAACACGCATATCTGTCGGAGGCAAGCATCTCGTTATTGATCCTGCTATTGTATTTGACGGTATCGGCGGTGAATTTCCTGAAAAGTGGAAAGAAGCCGTTGAAATACGCAAGTACGAAAAGGAGGAAAAAGAATGAAGCTTGCACTTAACAGACCTGTGAAGATAGTCATTATCGGTGCAGGCGGCACAGGAGGAAACGTAATTCCGCATCTATATCGGATTGCGTTTTCTTCTAACCGTCTTTGCAAGGTAATCATCTGTGACGGTGATATTGTGGAAAGAAAAAATCTTATAAGGCAGAACTTTGCCGAGTGCGACATTGGTGAAAATAAGGCACAGGTTATGGCAGAAAGGTATTCGGAGGTGTTCGGAATTGAAACCGAATATATACCCGACTATATAGAAAGCGAAGAGGAACTTTACGAGCTTCTGAATGTAAAAGGAAGCTATGGTAGCCCCAAACCCATCGGCATACTTATCGGTGCTGTGGATAACAACCGTTCAAGAGTTATGTGTAATAACGTCTTCAATAAGCTTGAGGACATTATCTACATTGATTCGGGCAACGGTGAATTCACAGGACAGGTAGTGTGCGGCGTGAAAATGGGCGGTAAAGTATTAAGTAAGCCCGTTGCAAGGGTTTATCCCGATATACTTACCGATACCGAAAAGTTTCCCTCCGAACTTTCCTGCGCCGAAAGAAGCGTATCAGCACCGCAGACTATTGCGGCAAATGTATTCGCTTCTACGGCTGTGGCAAGTATGCTGTACTACCTTCTTATCGAAGGAAGTCTTGAAAACACAAGAGTTGCGTTTTCCTCAAGAAAACTCAGTCTCAGAAAGGTCGCATAATGAATGATTTTTTTTTTACTCAAACGAAAGAGGTCGTAATGACCTTTGAAAAAACAGTGACGGTTACAACAGAAAAGCTTGAAACAGTAGATGCTCTCGGCAGAAAGCAGGTACAGAAGATTACCCACTCCGAACAGGTTGATTACCACGACAACGGAAATCACTTAAGGAGGGCTGCGTAATGTCTGAAAGCTATTATGCCATAGAAAAGTTTGCAGAAGCCGAAAGAAGTCTTGTAAGCATTATCGAGGCTATGCCCATAAAGCGTAAAGCCATTGATATTTACAAAGAAAAGAACAACGTACAAAGAGCAAAGGATACCTTTACCGAGCTTGAAAGCACAAAGCGAAAGCTGCTTGATACGGTTCGGGAATTAGGTCTTCTTTTCTCAGAGTGCGATATGTCTGATGCTTCAGCCTTTGCAAACAAGCTCTACGGTGCGGTGAAGTCATTTAACCTATTGACTCCCGACTACACCAAGCTCATATCTGCTGTTGAAACTCTCAAGAAACAGATACCTAAAACAGAAACGGTAGATGCAACTCTCATAGGTCGCCTTATGAACAATGTCAAGATGGGATATTACCCGACTGACATCTCTCACGTCAAGATGATGAAAAATGCTCTCAAATTCCCCGAAAACAAAGTCAATATCTTTGATCCATGCTGCGGATGCGGTCTTGCACTTGAAGCTCTTGCTTTAGGTACAGACTCCGTAACCTACGGAACAGAGATTGACGAAGCAAGAGGAAAAGAAGCAGAAACACGTCTCGACCGTGTAGGCTTCGGCTCCTTCTTCCATTCGAGGATAAGCTCGGAAGCATTTCATGTGCTTTTCCTTAACCCGCCATATCTTAATGTAATCGGTGAAGGCGGTGTAAAGGCAAGAAGTGAGAAGCGTTTCCTTGTGGAAAGCATACATCATCTGATGCCGGGCGGTGTCATTATGTACATTGTTCCGTATTACAGACTGACCTATGATATTTGCCGTGTACTCTGCGATAACTTCAAAGATATATCGGTCTATCGGTTTCTTGACAGTGAGTTTTCAAAGTTCAAGCAGATAGTTGTATTCGGCATAAAAAAGAAAAAGGAAGACGGCTCAGATGAAGCAGAAAAGCTCTCGCAGTTTGCAATGCTTCCCGAAAGAATTCCGATGATTGATACGCTTGGTACCGAAATATACTCTGTACCTGAAGTTGAGAAAAACGTGGAAGTTTTCAAAGGAGCAAACTTTAACTTAGGTGAGCTTCAGCGTCAGCTTGCAAAATCGAAGTCAATAAGTATGTTCTTCGAAAAAAGCAAGATTGATGCCATTGAAAAGCGACCGCTTTTACCTCTCAACATCGGACAGGTTGGACTCGTTGGCGGTAGTGGACTTATCAACGGTTATGTTGACTGCGATACACCCCATGTAATCAAAGGCAGAGTTATAAAGGAAGTTAAAAGGCGTGAAAACGAAGAGGAAGGTACTCTTACCGAAACGAGAGTGAACAGAATGCTGTTCAATATTCTCACACCGGAGGGAGTAAAACACCTTGCTTAGAAAGGAAACGAATTATGGAACTTGAATTACAAAAAACAAGCTTTGTGGATGAATTCCGTAAGGTTCACAGTATAGAAAATCATAAGGCGTGTGAAAGAACAGAAGGCTTTAATTATCTTCACGATATGACGACCGGACGGCTTTCACAGGGAGAAAGCTTCTCGTTTACAGACCTTGATTTTTCAAGGTTCACTTATGACGACCTCTGTGACTATATGGAGTACTACGAAAAATACTTAACACCGAAGATAGATCTTGCAAATAAATTGTTCAGTGTTCTCAAAACAGCAGGTGCAGTGTTTAGCCCCGACAAGCGTTACTATTAAGAGGTGCGCTATGTATAACTTGTTGAATTACCAAACACTTGAGGTTCTTGACAGAATGAAGCTCGTAAAAGAGTTTTATGATGAAGGCAGCTTCAGGATAGTTGACTTTATGGGAAAAATGGGTGTGGACTATGACGACTTTGAACTGTATTGCTGGGAGTCTTTGGATGAGGTAGCACAGAATGTTGACCGAAACGATCTGTTCTACGAAGATGACGAAGACATAACCGATGACAGTGAGCCTTACGGTGAGGTATGGGATTTCAGCTCAGACGATTTGAGAGAATACTATAAGCTTCTAAGAGAGCTTAAAGAGTCAAACAGAATTACAGCCGATGATTATGCTAAGAGGAAAAAGGATATGGAAGACTGTATATGCAGATATGTTCTTGATACTCAGTGCTATTATTACGGCGGTGTTGGGTTGGATATAACCGACGACGGAATATCTCCGAATGCCGATTGTGTGAGAATATACATCGACTTTAATTGCAGTTTTGATTTCTTTTGTCTCTTCTGCGGGCTTGTTGCGGTGTTTGATAAATACACTAATCTCTTAAATGAGCTTAAAGGTACGCTTGCCGACGAAAAAAGATTATTGGAGGCAGCATAATGAGTAACATTTCAGGACTTAAATTCTACATCAATGACGATCTCAATGTTGTCGTTGATGATTGTCGTGGAAAAACAGTAAAGCATAAGGTCATATCTCTTGCTACATTTTGTAAGCTTATTGAGAAAAATTCAAAGCCGAAGGCGGTACAAAGCGGGCTTTTGCCCGACAGATGTATCTGCTTTCGCGAGAATGCTGACGGAGAACGGTTTGTGGCTATTGATATCGGAATTTTTAATGTCGATATTACCTATGAGAAAACGATATATAAGGATTTCCCGATACCGAGACTGCTTTTCGGTTTTCGTGTCAGCAAGGATTTCAAGATAAACGAGGTACAGGTGGCGGTTGCCGATAAGGGACCGCTTCGTGATGAAACCAAGCTTTACAAGTATCCTTTTTCAAACGTAAGCGGCTTTAATATGTGCATCGGCTCAAATGCCATGCCAAAGATAAAGCAGCTTCGGCAGTTAAACGGAATACCGTATTACATCTTTGCGATGCCAGACAATAACGACAGATACAGTCCGGACAGAACGAAGCTAGATATGCAGTACCGTGAACTGCTTGAGTTTATGAAGGATAAAGAGAGCGATTACTATTATGGTAACGTTCTCATTCCAAGCGGCAAAACATTAAAAGATTTTATTTACCAATAAGGAGGAACAAACCATGAGGGAAAACAAATACTTTGAAGAATTCGGAAAACCTTTTCCAGCATCGGATGTAAGCTGGAGATTACAGTATGTAAACGAACAGAGAATGCAAGGTATAGCGGTACCGTATCTTGACGCAAGAGCTGTTGCAGACAGACTTGACGAGGTAGTGGGACAGAATCGCTGGAAGGACAGTTATACCCCTTGGCACGAAAGCGTGTCGGGTAAGAAAACAAAGTCCTCACAGCTCTGTACCATTTCTATCTACGACGATGAGCTACAGCAGTGGATCGACAAGACAGACGGTGCTGAAGACAGCGACATTGAAGCCGTCAAAGGCGGATTGTCCGATGCCTTTAAGCGTGCGGCAGTAAAATGGAACATCGGCAGGTATCTTTACAGCTTTAACACTGTATGGGTAACAGCCGAAGCAAGGGGCAACAGTTATGTTATCCCCGAATCCGAAAACGCCAAGCTTGAAAAGGCATACAACGATACCGTTGCAAGAATGTTCGGCACACCTGCTCCTAAGCAGACAACCACACAGCCGACACAAAAACAGAACACACAACCTCAACCCGTACAGCAGAAGCAAGCGGAAACTCCGCCACCTGCACCTGCAATTACACAGCCTCAGAACAACGACGAAACAGCCGATGTTTACGAGGTTCGTAAGATAAACGTGCAGAACAATCAGAGTTCTATGCTTTTGTTCGGTAAGGGCAAACAGTTCCAGGCATTTATGCAAGGGGCTGATGAACGCTTGAAGGTGGGAACGAGAATTAAGAACGTAAACGCAGGAAGAGGTCAGAACTCTTATGGCACATACGCTATTCTCAATTCCTACGACATTGCGGCATAAGTGAGGTGCGGTTATGAAAAGGATAAATAAATTTTGTATTATCACGGTTAAAATGGCAGGCTTCAAGAAGTTTAAGGATGAGGCGATTCTTGATTTTGACCGCTTTACTTGTATATCGGGTGGAAACGGTCAAGGTAAGAGTACAATCGCCGATGCTATTGCTTATGCCTTCTGCGGCACACCCTTCTGGGGAGAAAAGAGCTGTGACAGACTTCTCAACTCGGAAAGCCGTGAAATGTGCGTTGAAGTGCAGTTTGTTGACGAAAACGGCGAAATACATACTCTTTCCCGCAGAAGAAGCGGCAGTAATACAACCATTGTCCTTGACACAATGAACTTGCGTCAGACAGATGTTGTAGAACTGTTCGCCGAAAGGGATATATTCCTTTCGCTTCTTAACCCCATATACTTCATTGAGAAGATTGCCGAGGACGGCAGAGAGTTTTTACAGAAGCTTGTCCCGGTAGTAGAGCAAAAGGATGTACTTGCACAAATGAGTGAGAGTACCCGTACACTTCTTGAGGGCGAAAGCCTTCTTGATCCCGAATACTTCGCAAAGAAAAGACGCGAGGCATTAAAAGAAATCGAGGAAACGGCAGTTTACCTTGAGGGACAGAAGGATCTGCTCCAAAGGCAGTATGACGAAACTGCAGCAAAGCTTGATGATATTGTTACAAAAGGAAATGATATTGTCAGCCGTAAGCGGACCCTTGAAGAAAAGCAGTTCGAAGGAATTGACGTTGAGGCATTAAAGGCAAAACAAGCCGAAATCGCATCAGCTCTTTCCGACGATAAGCGAAAGCGTCTTCTTGAACGGCAGGCTGAAGCCGTGCACAGACAGTATTTTTCCAAATTCACCGAGGAGATTGCAAAGATCAATGCTGAGATTGCGGCACTTTCTGCACAGTGTCAGAAGATAATTGCAAGAGCCAAAGGTGTTAAGATTGGAGATACCTGTCCTACCTGTCATACGGTTGTAACGGAGGAAAACTGCAGAACTATTGCAGCGGGGCTAAAGGCTGAGTACGACGATATTCGTGCCAAAGGTCAGAGTGCTGTGTCGGCAAGAGACGAGCTTCTGGCACTTGATAAAAAGAGTGCTGAAAAGTTTGAAGAATTCCGTCAAGCAGATCTTGCAAGAATCGAAGCAGACCTTGCGGCTCTCGGCAGTGCAGACGTTTCCGAAATTGCAATGCTTGAGGACAGAATCAAGTACGGAAATCTTACTCCTGAAGAATATGCACAGCTTGAAGAACTTATTAAGCAGGCTGAAGCCTATGCAAATGAAGTAAAGGTACTTTACGAAGCAAACGATATTCCCGAAAAGATAAAGGCGATAAACAAACAGCTTGAAGAATGTGCAACAAAGAAGGCAGAGCTTTCAAGGCTTATTACCGCTGTGGGTGAATACTCGGCAAAGAAAGCGGAGATTACTCTGCAGAGCTTACAGATGAACCGTGCGTCAATCAAGCTCTTTGACGTTGTGAAAAGTACAGGTGAAGTTAAAAACACCTTCCGTTTCACATATGACGGCAAGGACTATCGCTGGCTGTCAACCTCCGAAAAAATCAAGGCAGGACTTGAAGTATCGGCATTGCTCGAAAGACTTACAGGGCTTGTTTACCCGAAGTACATAGACAATGCCGAATGCATTACCACAAAGCTTGATCCCGTAAACGGTCAGGTTATTCTTGCTTATGCAAGAAACGTGGCTCTCACGGCAACCTATCCGTTAAGACAGAGAGCACAGGCACAGGAAAAGGTGGCAGCATGACAAACTTCAAGTATGATAGCTTTGATATTGTGGAAGTTGCGGAAAAATGCGGTATATACTTTCACCCCATACAGAGAAACGACGTAGAGCTTAAAGCCTTGTGTCCATTCTGCAGTGATACCAAGTACCATTTGGGACTTAACAGACAGAAAGACAGATTCAACTGTTTTAAGTGCAAGGCAAAGGGTAACAGCGTATCTCTTTTTGCACAGATGAACGGTATATCAAACAAGGAGGCATACACCATACTCAAAAACGAGCAAGAAACGCTTGAAACAAAGACTCTGTACTTTCGTGTTGAGGAAGAAAACCCCATTCGTTCCATCGAGGAAAGACACGATATTTACTATGAGTTTTTAAGTCTTCTTCGCTTAAACCGAAATCATCTTATGAATCTTGAGAACAGAGGACTTAACTTCGGGCATATACATCAGTTTATGTACCGTAGTATTCCTACCGACAATGTATTCAGACGAGAGGTGCTTGAAGCACTTGCGTCAAAGTACAATATGGTCGGTATTCCGGGGTTTTGGTACGATGATAAAGGTGATCTTCAAATGTTCTACAAAAAGCTCGGCGGTATATTTATCCCCGTGTGTGATAAGGACGGCTACATTCAAGGCTTACAGATGAGACTTGATGTGCCGCCCGGTTCCGATGAAAAGAAGTTTCGCTGGTTTTCCAGCAAGCACTTCAAGGACGGAACGGGTGCAAGGTCCTGGATACACGTTGTGGGAGATACTACCGCAAGAGAAGCTTGTCTTACTGAAGGAGCGATGAAGGCGGACGTGACAAGTGTGCTTTCTGACGGCAGACTCTTTATTGCAGTGCCGGGAGTAAACGCTATAGAATATTTACCGAATACGCTTCGTGAGCTTGGCATTACAAAGGTATATGAAGCCTTTGATATGGACAAACGCTCAAAGCCGGAGGTAAAGCAGGCATTAATTACTCTTCGTAACACTTTAAGCGATATGGGAGTTGAGTGCGTGAGCTGTTCGTGGAATCCGAAATACAAGGGTATGGATGATTATATCCTCGCAAAAACAATGAGTATGCAGCAGATGCCTATTGCTGCGTGATAAGGAGATAAAACGATATGAATAATACAATGAATCAGTTTATGGCTATACACACAGACGATGAAAAGAACGGCGATATTCTCGGCAAGTATATGTACTACTCCTTGCCGAAGCTTATCATCAAGGCGGAGCGTGTCCGTGAGATTTGTGAGCAAATAGGCTTCCCCGTAACAGTAAACGAGAACATTTCGGTAACCGACGCTTTCAGAAGTGCCACAGGCGAGATACACGACAGAATTGAAGAACCTTACGGTTCGGAGATCAAAGTCTGCCGTATCTACTGCCGTGACAACAAGAGAGTGGGAGCCGACGTGCTTTCCCGTGAGCTTGTAGAGGAAACACTGTATGAAACAACAAACACATACAGAAAGCTTGCAAATATCACTCTTGACAAGTCCTCCGGTGAGATGGTGTTATCCGACGTTGACTATTCCTCCGACAGAAATATACTCGGTTACTTTGAGCAGGCTGAAAGACTTTTTAAGCTCTATCAGGACTGTATCGGCAACCGCAGTATTGAAACTATGGCGGAAAAGTATGTCACCGATATGCACGCAATAAGCATCTCGGCAAGAGGTCATCACTACTTTATCCCAAAGGCGTATATGTACGGCATATCACTCCTTGAAGACTTTATGGAGCTTATAGGAAATGAAAATCTCTTTACCTATTCAACGGGCAGAGATTCTAAGTACATAAGCATCAATTCCATGTACGTAGCTGATGATGCAAAGCAAAGAGGAAAAATGTCCCGTGAGTTTTATCAGGATATGGGAAGAGAGATTGCGGAATATCAAAGCCGTATCTTGCGCCTTATTCAAAGCGGCAACAGCAGTCAGAAGATTCTCGACCGCTGGGAACTTAAGATTGGGGCCCTTGAAGCAAAGAAGCGTGAATACGAGGATATTCTGAAGCAGGATTTATCGGGCGTAGACGAAGAATTCACAATGCTTCGTGATATGTGCAATCAGTTCAAGATGAGCGTTCGCAGATCACAGGTGTTCGGAGCTACCGCAGCATAAATCTTCTCTTAAACAAAAACGGAGGGTGCAGAGTTATTCTGCATCCTCTGCCTATATTGGAGGTGTATACATGAAAGGTGCTATGCAGATAAGCAAGCTGAAGAAAAAAGCTGCTTACTACTATGTAAAGGATTACGACGAAAAGTGCGGAGGAGATTTTGTCTTCTTCATCGAACCCTTTCCCGGCACAGAAGACGATTATTTTTACTACGTCAGACGGCTTGATAACGGAAAGATAGAAATTGAGGGCGAAGGATATATAACGACAGAAGATTGCCTTGATACTCACAAGCGTGGTGCAAGAGCAATGCTTGACGGTCGTACTCCCGCATACTATTGGCGTAATGACAACAGCGAAGTAATAGAAAAAACATACTATTGAAAGGACTAAAAACTATGGATACAAAGATTCGACCTGTTGGCAGAATAGATTATCTTGACACAAAAGGCAATATTGGCGAAAGGTTTTATTGCTTTAACGAAGAGGACTTTCTCAGAACTGTAAAGGAAGACAATTACCACGGTGTTCCGATGGTTGTCAATGTTTACAGCGATAAGAACGGTAAGACTATTCCTCTTGACTTTGTGCTGGATTTTGATCCGCCCGTTCAGGGCTTCCACATCATTGATTACAACGATATGGAAAAGATATTTGTCGAGCCGAGATGTAAGGTATATTCACTTACAGAGCATTGGGCAAACGATGGTGAAAACGGAATGTCAACACAGCTCTTTCTTGACAAGGACGATGCTGCAAGAGAGTTTAATACACAGCTTGCAGCAGAAAAGAAAAGCGGTCTTGTTGCAGACTGGCTGAGTAATCCCGAACTTGTGATTGATGCCTCAACGTCAGAGTACGAATGCTACATTGACGGAAGACACAGCGAGTATCACTATTCCTTAAGGATTGAGGAAAAAGAATTACATTTAGGAGGGCAAAAGCTTGTTACAGGTACAGAACGTCTTGCAGCATAGTGCGGTAACGGAGGAGGTCTCATAATGAAATACTTATTAAAAGACTTACTTACATACCGAACCGGACGTATTGTTAATATGACGGTCTGGGACTCCTTTGACGGTAAGGTTAAAATCATAAAAAACAGATGTTACAAATGGCTGATTGAAGTAATCGATGTCAGTATGTGTTATTCGTGTCAAAGACAACTTAAGCCCGGAGAAAGAATGTGGGTTTATCGTAAAGAGTTGTTCAGAGACGAGGACGAATACAAACCAAAGCGTAGAAAGAAGAAATATACTTCTTTTGATGACGAAGATTTGCCGTTTTAACATCAAACAGGAGGCACATATGAGAAACTATTCTCTCAAAACACTTGAGAAGATGCGTGAAAAAGCATACGAAAAATATTGCAAAGAAACAGTAAAGCCTCACGGAAATTGGGGCGATGGAATGCGGCTGTCAAAGCTTCCGTCTTTGTCGGCTTGGGAAAAGGCACGACAGAGACTTGCGGAGCTTGATGAGGCAATCGCAAAAAAGAAAGCGGAGGAGAAAAATGGCTGAAAACAACAAAGATTTTACTTGTTACTACATAGGGCAGAAATATGACAAGGTTATGCCCGGCGACGGAGCAATATTTGAGCTTGGCGGTGACAACGGGTTCATAAATATTGGATTTACGAATATGACTGACGAAGAAATTGCCGCGGTTCATCACGGCAAGCTGGATATTCATCTGAGCGTTATCGAAGGGCTTGTTTTCATTACGGCAAGCTTCGGTGACCAGCTAATTCTTGATATGCCATTCAACGCAGGTCTATATCCCGAGTTCAATATTGAAGATCCGGCACCCAACGGTTACACAGTACCGATTATCGCTGTGGATAACAAGGATAATATCATAAGGGCGCTTCGTGTCGTAGGATTTGATCCCGAGTTCAGTTCAAAGCTTTATTCCTTTGCTAAAAAGCAGTGGGAAGAAAGAATTGAAAACTTTGACGAAAGGCTTCAAAGCGTATACGACAGATACACCCCGAAGGATATTATTAAATTTGCTATTATGAAGAACAAAGTGGAGGTAAAGTTATGAAAATACAGGAATGCGTTTTTGACAAAATTGAAGATGCTTACAACGAGTTCAAAGAGGAAATGCTGAAGAAAGATCCTGAAGAGATTTTCGAGAAAGCATACAAGATTTCCATTATTACAGAAATCTTCGATATACTTTTCGATTCCTACGAGTTCACACCGCACGAAGCTGAAATCGTACTTGAATTCAAGGGTAATATTCTTGAACAGGTTTATGATGAATGGCTGAAGAGTGATAACGGAATCCGTGAGGATGTGGAACAGAGTATCGATAAGACTTTTGTATTGCTTGGGCAGGTTGTAGCAAGATACGCATCTTAATAGGAATACTTAAATAATATAAAGCTTATGTATGGGTAAAACTGTACATAAGCTTTTTTATAAATTTGATGCTACTATATATAGAGTTTACAGACTAAGTCTTGATAAATTGTCAAAAAAATGTATAATAAAAAGAGAGGTGAAAAGCATGTGGTGGTATATTAAGGCGTTTTTTACAATACTTATTCTATCTTTGACGATTGAATTGGCAAGAGACGATATTCGGGTTGCTTTGGGGTTACGTAGACTTTATAAAAACAATAATAACAACAAAAACAAGGTAATAGAAATTGTACTACCAACCAAGGGAAGTGAAACAAAAAAATCGGATTTTTATTTTATCCCGTGGCTTGCTATATCAATAGGTATATTTTTATTGGAAAAATATTTAATTAAAGTTGAATCCCTATCTTATGCTATAACTTTTATCGGATTATCTGCTTCTGTTTTATCTAAACATTACTCAAATAAAACGTATAAGAGAATGTCTGCTAAAAATCACAAAAAACAAATTATAGTTGCTAATGATGAGGATTTTAATAAGAAAATGCAGGAATCAAACATAAAAGCAAAATGCTCATCACAAAGTTACAAACAAAAAGGAAATTGATTTTATGAATTATAGCGAAAGTAAACACAATATTGAAATACAGCCATATAAGTTTTGTGATGAGGAACTATCTGAATACGAAAAGACAATTTATATTTTAGCTATTGCATATGGAACATATCCTATATATTCGCTAACAGAAGAACATATTCAAAAACTGTCGTGCTTTTTGGAAGTAGATTATGAACTTCTTAAAAAGGCACTTTCGACTGAGGCAGATTTTCCTTATGGACAAGCAATAATTCAATTTGGAGATGACGTGATTGAGTGCTCTGAATTCTTTAAAAATACTTTTTTTGATGCAATAATTAAAGTTTTCTTTATATATAAAAACTTACAGGAAATATCTTATGGTGCAAACGAAGAAGATATAGTAAATAACATTCAAGTTTTTCAATCCATAATGCATTTGTTTGATGTTGCAAATGCGATTACGGCAACTTACGAGTGTATGCATAAGAACGCATTCTCATATAACAATACAATGTTTGATTCGGCAGAACATTTTAATCCTAAAACCTATATTGATTGGTTAACTCTTTTAGTTTCATCCAAAGATTGCCTCAAATATGACGATGGAATTCTTATAATAGTGTCATTGCTGCTCGAGTACGAGTTCTATACACGATTAAATGCATTATACCTCGTTACGATATGCCAGATACTAAAGCATTCCCCTTGTTTGAATGCGGTTGTTCGTGGAATTGCTGATGAATTATACAATAAACTTCTGTATATACTGAAGAATGGCCGAATTGTTTCGATGAGTACAAATTTACTGTATTATGACAGCAATAAACCGGCAAGTGAAAGGTCTAAAACAGACAACACTACCAGACTTCAGCTTTTGTATGGTTATTCAAATTACGATACATATGAATTACGTCTTGATTTTTCTCATAAAGGGCAAGAGTTTGTTCATTTTAATAATGCAACTCCGGGACATACTTCGTGCTGTATTATTCCTGACAGCGAGTATCGAAAGATAGTTTCAGAATATCCTCAAATTAAGGATTGTTTTATATCATACGACAATCGTTGGGCACTAAAAGAACGGAACAATTGTGATTTGTCCGATGGAAAAATTGATGCATATGATCGTATAAGCAAGGAATATTCACATGACACCATTTTTCGAAACAGTTATTCTGAAGAAGCAATAGAAAAGTTTATTGGCATTATTTCGTGTATGTTACCCTGCGAATGCCGAAGAGCAGTTGATACAAATGGGCTGTATGCGAAGTACTGTTTCAATTACGACATTATAATGAGAAATATTACTTGGTTACATTTGGCATATTTATCACAAAACAATGATGTTGTAGATAAAATCATGGATGATATTGCGAATAAAGCATGGAATTACGGGCTGATTTCGCAAGATGATAAAAGTAATATAAGTTCGTTCAAGCAAGTATTGGAAATAGCGAATAAAGCTAAAGTACGTGTGCGGTAAGGAAGTGAAATACATTATGAAAAATACCGGTATTGAATATGAAAAACTGACTCAGAACATTTTTAATCAGATTATAAATCAAGATGCCGTTAAAACCATAAAAGTTCAGCACGATGTTGTGTTAAAAGGCAAAACCACAACTCATCAAATCGATGTTTACTGGGAATTTGATCTTAATGGAATAAAATACAGAACTGTTATACAGGCAAAAGACTGGAAAAATAAAGTGCCACAAAAAGAAATGTATGCATTCAAAGCTATATTGGACGATTTACCATCCGGAACAAAAGGAATATATGTGTGTAAGTCGGGGTTCCAGGATGGTGCTGTATCCGTTGCTCAAAGCAATGATATAAAAATATATATTCTGAGGGAGCCTATAGATGCTGATTGGGATGGCAAAATTAAAACAATAGTAATTAATTTTGAAATAAGGACGCCTACATATAAAAATATGAATGCCTTGTTTGATGCCAATTGGCTTAAAGAAAATGTTGCGGATTTTGATAAGTATATTGGTAGAAATGTATTCAATGGGAACTCAGAAATACTAGACCACGATAACAATCGGATATGCTTACTTTCAGAGCTTATAATGCAAATGGCAGATAAATCAAAAGACGGAGTCGAACATCAAGAACATATATTTGGACAAGATGCATTTTTGAGAATTGATGATGGCATTTGTGCAAAGATAATTAGCATATCAGGAGATGTTGGATATAGTGTCACACACGAAGAAATGACTATTGACGGTGGTAACACAATTGGGTACATCTTGAAAGATCTCTTTGAGGATAAGACATTTACTTTTGATAAGCACGAAAAACTAATATAATTAATAATTGCTTGAATAATATCTTTTCTTGTATATGAAAGTTAAATATCATTTTAATCTTACAAAACAAACGAGGAATTAATAATGGCAAAATCAAAAAAACAGAAACCATATAAAACATCAAAAAAAGAAAAGGTTGGCTTTAAAAACTGGCTTAATAACAATAAAATATATTTTGAAACAATCATGGCACTTTCTTTGACAATTATGGGAGTTCTAATATCGGTAGTTTCGTTATCCTTTCAAAAAAAAGCAATCCTTATTGAAGAGCAACTACATATGCCTGTTTTTAATATTTCTCAAACACCATATTACGAAGAACACACTATTGATGGAATAATTTACCCTGCCGGAATGGAAGTAAACATAATAAATAACGGTGGTAATATATCAAATGGTTATTTGAGCGCTGATGCTAAAATAGAAATCATCGTTAAAGATAAAGAGTATAATAGCAAAGGGAATGTTGTTGTCGAAAATACACAAAAATATATGAAGGGACACTCGTATTATGATGCACGTACAAAAAGTTTTACGCTACAAAAAGATTTTGATCTTAGAAGATTAGAATTACAAAGCTACTTATACAACAAATTGCAAGATGAATACAAAGACTATGATTTTGCAGTACTAATTTCTGATTATCTTAATATTCAATATTACGATTTTAAAAATCAATATCATAATGAATGGTATGGGATAAACGGAGGTGATTTGTTAAACAACTCTCCAATTGAATCAAAACAAATTAAAAGTCTTGAAGTAAACACTATGACTAATGAAGAAGTATACTTGGAAATCAAAAAAATGATTGATACGTTATTAGAAACAGACAAATAATTCATAGAAAGTGGCAGGAGCAACCTCTTGCCGCTTTTCTCTTTCATTTTTATATGTCATCATAATTACATTAAAATAAGTTTTTGCCATTCACAAACGAAATGTTTACTATAGTTGACGAATTCGCATATTTTGTTTATAATATTTAACAAATAGAGGTGAAGGATTTTGAATAGAAAAAAGTTATAATTATGCCCGAGCACAAAAAGGCTATCTCAAATGGGCGAACAGATAAAGCTGGCAAGACTACTCAGAAATCTTTCGAACGAACTTGTTGCCGAAAGAGCTGGAATCGGTAGAACTACTCTTTGGAGTATAGAAAAAGGCGAGTCTTCTGTCGCCATAGGAGCATATGCGGCAGTTCTTCATGCAATTAATGGTATGGATAGAGATTTAATTCTTGTTGCTAAGGACGAAGAGCTCTGCCAAAAAATGTAGGAATTAAATATACAAGTAAAAAAACATTCGTCACACAAGCGTAAATAACTAAGAGAGTCGATTTTATAAATTACAGTGAAGATAAATACAGTTAGGCAGAAGTAATATATAATATATGTGTCCAGCAGTCAGTGCTTCAATCGATTAGCATAAAAGGAAATGTGTATATGGATATAGAAGAATGGTTGAATCGATTTGATACAGATAATAAGTGTCAAAAGATCTAAAAATTATACTAATAAAGATAACGAGTTATTTACAGAATGGATTGCCCTCTATCAAGCAGACAAACAAAAGAATGTTTAGTGGGGTGCTTCTCCCCCGCTGTACAGCAGGGTGGAATTTTCATGCCGCAGCGAAGTGAAAATCCACAAGTGTCATACATTTAAGTTTTAATTGGTATCGTTTTGTGATGTAAAAAGGATACGGTTTTCAATAGCGGTTCTCAGTTCTTCTAGTGAAGAGAATTCTTTAAGATAGTATATTTAAGACACAATTATTAGCTTTTTTGAAATTAATGCGTTTTTAGTGCGGTATGGTACAGATTTTTAACACAAACACTTGCCGGACAGATAATTGTTGATTTAACTTCTAAAGCAATATTTATTGCAACGGCGTATGTAATAGAGGTCAATAAGCCTGTTTCTGTACTGTAATAATTTATTCAAGGTAACAAAAAAAGTTGTTTTGTCATAAAATATTTATTAGAAACTATTGAAAATATGACAAACGCATGCTATAATATAAACGCAGGATATGGAGCAAACTATAATTGTATATAATTTGGAGGTGCGATTATGAATAACACAAATATCGGATTGCGTGTGAAAGAGTTACGAGAACAGGCTAAGTTACGCCAAAGTCAGGTTGCGGCTTATCTTGATGTAGATCAGAGTTATTTGTCGAAAATAGAAACAGGAGAGCGTGCAATATCTGTAGAACAGATTGAAAGACTTGCAGAGCTTTATGGATGCGATTTGGAAGTTTTTGAAAATCCCGATATTGAAATCAAGCCTATTCAAATTGCTTTACGAGCAAGGGAAATTACTACAGAAGATTTAAACATTATTGCTGCTGTTAATCACATTGCTTCTAACAGTCGATATATGGCAAGACTTTTGGAGGTAAATGTATAATGGATAATCTCGAATTAAATGCAAAAGCGATAGAGCTAAGAAAACATTTCGGAGAAGATGAAAATTCTTCTATTGATATTTTCGCTTTAGCAAATCAAGTGCCGGATTTGAGTTTGTTGTTATATCCTATGGGCGAACATATAAGTGGTGTTTGTATTAAAAATAAAGACTCAAATTTGATCGCAATAAATTCTCTTATGTCATACGGCAGACAGAGATTTTCACTCGGACATGAATTTTATCATTTGTTTTTTGATAAAAGTGACGGAGTGACAATAAGTGCAAAGACCTTTGATACGGACAACGAAAATGAAAAAACGGCTGATCGATTTGCTTCATATTTTTTTGCACCGTATAATGCATTGCGTTCTGCTGTTATGAAATTCGGTAATAATGAGCTATCATTAAAGGATGTCATTTCACTTGAACAGATTTTTGGAATAAGTCATAAATCTATGCTGTGGCGTTTAGTGAATGATGGATATTTAAAAAAAGCACAAGCTGAAAAGATGAAAGGCGGTGTACTGTCATTTGCTAAATTATACGGCTATGATGATAAACTGTATTTACCATCAGACGAAGCTGCACAAAAAAGAACCTACGGAAACTATATTCTGCAAGCCGAAAAATTGAAAAACAGCGAAAAGATTTCAATTGGCAAATATGAGGAATTGCTTATTGATGCTTTCCGATATGATATTGTTTATGGGGATGATGAAATCGGAGGCGAGATAGATGACTGATTCATATTTCTTTGATACCGATTGTATATCAGCTTTTTTGTGGGTTAAAAATGAGAGCATCCTTGCGAAACTTTATCCTGGTAAAATCATATTGCCGATGCAAGTGTATGATGAAATTAAGAAAGTACCGCCACTATTGAAAAGAATAGAAACTATGAAAACGAATAATCAGTTGTCTGTTCAGAGCATTATGGTTGATACGGAAGAATACAAGGATTATTATGCACTTGCTGTTAATCCGCCTAAGGGTGAAAAAGTTATCGGCAAAGGTGAAGCTGCCGCTATTGCTTTAACAAGGAAGCATAACGGAACTCTTGCAAGTAATAATGCCCATGATATTATGACTTATGTTAAGAAGTATGAACTCAAACATATAATGACAGGTGATATACTTATGGAGGCTCTTAACAAGAATATAATTACCGAGGATGAAGGAAATACCATTTGGGCAAATATGATAAGTAAGCGAAGAATGTTACCTACGGCTACATTTTCAGAGTATTTGAAACAATATAAAAAAGAAGATGCAGAGGGGAGATGAATTTGCCTACATCAAGCATTTTAACCAATGTGAAAGTTACAATTCCAAAAATGCTGAACTCTTTTCAATGCTTTTGAGGTTTCGAGTGATGATCCTAAAAGAAAACCTATATACGAGGCTATGGATGATAAGGAGCTCGACGGTAGCCTTGTTACGCTTTTGCAAAGTAGTGTGGAGTTTATAACTCATAACACGAAGAAATGATGAAAGAAAAACGCCACTTCAAGACCTGAAATGCCGTAATATCCCTAAAGGATAGATAGACAAGGCACAGACAAAAAACGGTTTGTGGATATTAAAAATATAAAACAACTAATTATTGTAGGTGCCAGATTTCCACTGTGGCAATATCAACCAAATTATGAACTTAAATGCATCAGGGCAGAAAATGCCTTGGTGTGTTTGTTAAAACGAAGGGAATGTGCAAATTTCGCAATTCACACAAAGAAGAACGACACACAAATCGTTTTTTGCAAATAATTGTTAGGTTTAGGATAAATTTAGTTCGAGCGGTAGCAATCTGTTGCTACCGCTCGTTGATTTAATATTTGGTATATACAAATAAAGTATGGCAAATTATTATTTATATGTTTACAAAATTAACACCTCACAATAACTATTTATTATTGTAAGGAATAAAAAGAATACTAGAGGGGATTGCAAAATGGATAAATCCTTAAATAATTATAGTCATAACAACAATATACGAACTAATATGGAAATTACCAACGCAAATAAGTACAAAGAAAAAATAAATTATCTAACTGTGCAAAGCAGTTCTTTTAATTATTCAACATTTAAGAATTGTGATATCGTGGGATGTAAGTTCTATAATAGTAAGTTTAGCGACATTTTACTAAACAATGCAGATATTATTTCGCTTCAAGTATCTAATTGTAGCTTTACTAATGTATGTTTTGATGGTACTTGTATAGAGGATATAGATTTCAATAATTGTATTTTTGAAAAATGTAGTTTTAAAAATTTCACTATGAAAAACTGTTATTTTACAGGATGCGAGTTCCATGAGTTTAAGCCATCTTGTTGTTTATGTGAATTAAACAATTATATGGGGTGCATGTTCATCGATAGTGTTTTCTCTAGTTCATTTCACTATCAAATTTTTAGTGATTGTACGTTCAATAATACCAGCACCGAGTTGGAATTATTGGGATACAACTATGGTTTTCTTTCAAATAGTCAAATCAACATAGAAGATACAGGTAAGAAAAGTTATGATTCGGCAAAAAGTGTTGAGTCTTTATATGACAATTACTTAAAACAAAACTTATTTACAAATGCATTTATATTAAAAATAAATTGTGAATACGATAATAATCCATCCGTACTATTGTTGTGGGCAGAGTTTTTGGAAATAATATTAAAAAACGGTATAATAATAAAATCTAACGAAATAGTATTTATTAAAAATTTAATTTCCCTTTTTTCAAGCAAGAATAAAATAGCTCCCTTATTATTGTTTGTATTAAATAATAAACTAATAAATACCGTAAACAAATTTCCTATTGAAAGTTCTAAAACTAGAGATGATATTATTCTATTGATAAATAATATCTACTTTGAATTTAATAAATGTGTCAAAGCATTTTTACCCCAAGTAGAGAATAATTGTTCAGAAAATAGAAACCTAGTAATTGAAATAAAATATTTAGAGAAACCAAAAAAAGATTTATGCGAAATACTAAATCAATTTAGCCTAGGTCACTGTAAGCAAATTAAGACTGCCACAGGTTCTTTTTATGAATGGATTTCTTGCCCAGATAATATTGTAATATGTTTAGAAATATTCTTGATGTTGTTAGGAATAGCAATTCCAATTGTTTATGATTCAATCAAAGAAAAGAAAAAGAGAGAATCAAAAGAAACGGTAAATGCTTTGGATTTAACAGATAACCATACCACAAATGTGACTATTAATGTTACAATTAATAATGGCTGTCAGATTTTAAACAATTGCAACTTTGTAGAAAACAATTTTTACGGCTACAACAATAAAAATGTTCAAAAAATTAAGATTTTTTACGAGAAATGAATTCAAGCAAAGCAGTTAATGCGTTACCAATAATCTGGTGACTCAAAGATAAATTAATTCTAAATGAACACCTGGAGTTCCCATTAAGAAAGCCAGGAATTATCGAAACATAAGTCTCATTTATCATTTCTTTGATAAAGTCTATTGATTCTAGTGGTATATCAGGAATGTAAATTGTCACATAAGATCCTAAAGAATGAATTGTGTCTATTTGGGCAAAAGGGTATTTTTTTAGTATTTCAACTATTATTGATTTGCTTTGTTTAAACCATATTTGGGCCTTTTGTTTACACTTATCGTAATTAGGACTTAAAAAATGTTCTATCGCATTTATACAACTTCCTGGCAATGCTCCACTTAGCACATCGACCCATTGTTCCAGAAAATCGTCATTTGTTTTGTCGCAAATGATAGCCGAAAACTTAAATCCATTAAAGAACAAAGATTTGTGAGGGCTATAGATACCAAATAAGTATTTATTTGGGTTCAAATTCCGAATAGTTTCAAACCCGTTTATATTTAAGCTTTCGTCAATAATTACAAGTCTGTTATTACTTGTTAGCTTATCTATACTTTGAATTACAGACTGTTCTAATATGTAATTCGTAGAATATATTGGAGAAGTAATCCATATAGCAGCTAATTCATTGGCATTAAATATTTCAGATGGAAATGTATGATTGGGCTCAAATGGAATTTTTACAACCTCCAATTCGGCTAATTTGCAGGCTTCTTCAACAGAAAAATACGATGGTTGAATAACATATAATCGTTGATATTTATTTATTTTTAAATAATTGATAAGATTAACTATTGCTAAAGTGCTATTGGGCAAAAGCATACACATTTGAGTATCAAACTGTTTTCCGGTAAGTTTTTCTATAATTGCTTTTCTTGTTGAAATAGGAATATCATATGTATATACATAATCGAGAAGCTTTGTTATTGATTGTGGCGTTAATGTTTTTACCATCATGTCGGTATACGCATTTGACGGATTCCAGTAAGACAAATTTGTAATAGGTTTATTAGTATGCAAAGATACATCTTTTTCAATTTCAAATATATTGTCCATAAAAAATATATCTTCAATAAACATTACACTTAAACCTTTCGTGGAATAATCCTTACAATAATAAATAGTTATTGTGAGGTGTATTTTTGTATATTATAGCATTTTTTGATATAATAGTCAATATATTATGTTGAAAGAGGACGGAAAATGAAAGAGCTGACATTATATTTTGACAGATTTATAGTATTTATGAAATCTACAAAAAATTTATCATCTAAAACCGTAATTGCATATAAGTCGGATTTGAATGATTTCAAGGTGTTTTTAGAAAACCACATAGTTGATAAAGATGTTGTTATAAATTATGTTAATTATCTGGCAGAAAAAAGAGGCTTGAAGTCTAGTACTATAAACAGAAGAATTATCATATTAAAACAGTTTTTCAAGTTTTTATATGAAGAAAAACATATTGATTTGGGTTTTTGTACATCTTATCCTGCAAGATTCCGTCAAGAAAAAAGGCTTCCAAAGACATTGAGTGTTTTTGAAATATCAAAATTTTTGAATTATTTGACTGATGAGGCTTCGAAATCAAATACGAGTTTTGTGCGTTGGAAGAATTACAGAAATCTTGCAATGATGGATATTCTAATAAGTACCGGTATTAGAATTCAAGAATTGTCTGATATTTCAATGGGTGATATTGAACTTGAAGAACGTACCATTCTTATACATGGTAAAGGTAGAAAGCAGAGAATACTATATATTTCTTGTCAACAAACATGGAATAATCTAATGAGTTGGATTAATTTGCGAAGAAGCAGGATTACACATACTGATAAACTGTTTGTCAACAAATACGGCACCTCAATAAGCATATACGGAATAGAATATATTTTTAAGGAAATAAAAAATCATATTATGATAAATGAAAAATCTACCCCTCATTTTTTGAGACATACATTTGCGACTAATTTGCTCGAAAATGGAGCTGATTTGAGAACGGTGCAAGAGCTATTAGGACATAGTAATATTACTACTACTGAAATATATACCGAAGTAACAATTACAAGAAAAAAAGATGTTTTGAATAAGTGTAATTACCGAAATAAACTTTAAATACAATGTATCAGCTTTTTAACATTATATTCAATACATTGATGCTGTTGATAATATATTATTTTAGTAATTGTTGTACAAAGAAATGTATTTTTAATAGTAAAGCTAATTGCATACTAGTATTCAAAACATCATTTGAGGAGCTATTAGTCCCCTGAAAAAGACGGCGTTTTTTACAGCTCGTTATATGACTGTGTTCAAACACTATGGCAATACTGCCGTAGTGTTTTTTTGATGTATTTAACCTTTGTTTGTTAATGCTAATGACGAATAAGGATGAAAACAATGCGAATGAACAGCAAGCGTTGATTTTATTTTCTAGAGAATTAAAATGTTAATAGGCAACATTTTATTAAATACATTGAAAGGATTTAGTGTTATGAAAAGAAAACTTTTAGCTATTTGTCTTGCCAGTCTAACTATTTTACAATTGGGAGGAGTGACAATTTTTGCTCAGAATCAAGAGCCCGAGTTGGTTGCTGCTGATGTAGCGACAGTCGATATTGAATTATTTGAAACCAAAAGTGAACTAAAAACTAAAAATGATGACCAAATCATTTTGCCAGACGATTCTATCGAAAAGCAGGTTGAAGATGAAGCAGACGGTGATATTTATGCTACCAATGATAACGATACTGAGATATTTGAATCGAATTTAGATGGAACTGAAGCCCAAGATAACACTTTGATTGATGATAATGCAGAAAGTAATTTTGAATCTGAAACTTCAGATATGATTGAGGCTGTTGCTGATGCAACTGCGAACGATGAATTAATCGAAACATCTTCAGAAACCGTTGAAGAATCAGACAATGCAGAGCAAATTGTTGTTTCCGGAACCTCTGATGTTACTAAAATGGACTTGGAAGATGAGGATATCGTAATGACTGAACAAACTGAAGAACAATTGGAGAAGATTGAAAAACTAAGTTTCAACAGAAACAACATTGTCGAAGGCGATTTCTTTGCGGATATGGAAATGTACATAGAATATAATTCCGAAATAGTAGCAGATTCGTTATATATGGGAAATGAGGTTGGATTATATAACACCGATGGCAATGAAACATTGACAATTGACGATTTGGTATATGATACTGCTCCAATTATTGAAAGCGCTACATTTTTACGCACAAGTACAACTGAACCCGAAACAAATGGCATGCGATTCAAAGCAACTGTAACTGCTGATCAAAGAGCCCTAGCAACTGAATATGGCTTTTTGATTGCAAACACAGAGTCGCTGGAAGGCAATAATTTGGAGTTAACCTTTGATCTTACAGAAATTACCTTTTTATCGGGGGTCGCCTATAGTGTAGAGGATGGTATTAATAAGTATATTGAAGTTGATGAAAATGGAAATTATGTATATTCTATGGTGTTGCTCAATATACCTGAAACGGCTTATGTAAAAGAAGTTACAGCAAGACCATACATTATTTATAACATTGATGGCGTGGAAACAATTGTCTATGGAAATACATATTCAAATAACATTTATAGAACTGCAAAAAGTGAATTGGTTTCTTCCGATGATGATGCTGTTATTGCCTATGCTCAAAGCATAATTGACACTGCGGAGAATGGGTCTGCATATCTTGATTCGGCGGCAGAGGTGTCATTGGATGAGCGCGTTGATAGGAGCGTAGGTGAGAATCCTGACATTGATGTTATAAAGTTTGCTCCGGAAGTAAGCAGCTTCTATACTCTCACATTCACATCGGAAGAAGAGGCGATATATGAAGTGCTTGATGAATTTGGATGTGAGCTTCCGGAGATAGAAATCAACAATATAACAAATGAAACGGCGTATTTGTTTGAAGAGGCTCAAACTTACTACATTCGAGTAAAGGGTGAGCCTGATGTGGCTTATTCGATTCAGGCAACTCCTTGCTTACAAGATGCCATTATTTATGATTTTGCCAATGATACCGAAGGCTTTACCTTTGGTGGTGGAGCAACCAGTGTGGCTGAAAACGGAGTTTTAAACCTCTCAATAGACAAATCTGCACTAATCAGCAAAGCATATATGCAGAACACCGATCTTTCGGTTGATTTGTTTGATTATTCTCGTCTTATAATCAGAATGAAGAATACGACAAACACAATAAAACTTAGTGGTACCGTAGGCATAGATCTTGAATACGATGGCACAACCATTGATTACACTTTGGATTCTTCAATGCCTGCAAGTATGACAGAATATGAAAACATCGAGTTTGATTTTACCACAAGATATGGTGAAGTAAGTTCGTTGAAACTTTCGTTTGGGCAACTCCTTTCGTCACTCTCAGGCAATATATACATTGATTCTATCGTCATTCTTCCGATGCCCGAAGTTTTGGCCTGGGAATTTGATGAAACACTTGAAAGTTGGGGCAATAATGCACAAATTGATTCAGCAATTGTTGAGGATGGAGCCCTGGTTCTTAATATGCTTGGAAGTGTAACAGGAATGGCACCCGCGATTACTTCTCCCGGAACCTCGGCATATGATTTTGATAAATATGACATTATCAAAATTCGCCTCAAAAACGAAACTGCCGCAACAAACATGCAAGTGTATTTCACGACTTTAGCGGATGGTCACACGGCATTTAACGAAAACAAAAAGTTTCTTGTTACTATAGAGCCTTCTTCGACTGAATATGTTGAATATACAATCAACTTAACAGAGCATACTTTATTTACAGACAGCCTTAAAGATATCATGATTTCAATTCCTAGCGAAGGTACTACAAGTATTGATTACATAAGACTTTCAAAGGGTAGAATGGTTTATAACGATGTTATTTGGGGTTTTGATACCGATTTAGAAGGCTTTTACTCGGGCAACGAGAGACATGTTCTTTCAGCAAATAACGGAGCTATGATTGTTGAAACTCAAACGTCAGGTTCAGGTGGCTTCTATACTCCTTCAAACATTGACATTCCAGCCGCAGAATACAAATACCTTGTGTTAGGAGTAAACTCTGCATCAGTAACCTCAGACTTTCAGGCATATTTTAAAACTAACGCAATGACGTCATACTTGGAGACTGATCATGATAACAAGATTGTTTATAAACACACGTTACAAATTGAGCAGTCGGATACTTTTAGAGAATATGTAATTGATTTGACCTCTGTTCCTGACGGATATACAACCGGATACACAGGAACCCTTGAACAATTTATGCTTGCTCTTCCCGAAATTGGCACATATGAAATTGATTATATAAAGTTGACAAATGGCACTACTGATGAGGAATTTTCAATAAGTGCTACAAAGAATTCTGAGTATAAACTCCTTATATCAAAGAACAACAACTGCACAGTTGGCACATATACGGTCAAATACGATGCCGATGTTTTTGAACTGGTGGATGCTTGTGCATTTTCATGTCCGTTAGAAACAGAGTCTGGGCAGGCAAATGGTACGGATATAACAATAACATCTGTTACAGACGGAACAATTACATTTACAGTTTCGAATAAAACGATTGCCGGTGCGATTAATTGTTTGAAACTCAAAGCAATTAAATCTATAGATTCGCAGATTACTGTAACAGCAAATGTTGCTTAATTCGAATAACGAACACATTTAAGAAAGAAGATGTTTATATGAATATAAAGAGAATGATAAGTATAGGATTAGCAACCGTTATGACATTACAAACAGTAGTGTTTGCAAATGAAGCTACTTTTTCTTCATTACACGAAAAAACAAAATCAGGAAATGAAGAAATAGTTGTTGATATAATTAAAGACAAGAATCATCGACCGGAAAAACGTGTTGAAAACGAAAAGAGAGAAGATGATTCTTCGATTCCTGTCAGAACACATAGAAAGAGAATAAATCCTAAAACCGATAAGTATGAAATGGCTAAACCGAAAGAAGGCGAAGTCAGAGTAATTACGACATACAAAAACAGACCTGACGATGGAATTGGTCGCAAGCTCGGAAGTAATCACAAAGCAATGAACGTCAGCCGTTCAAATCTTGATATTATGCTTGCAAGTGACGATATAGCTATGGTTGAAAACGACCATCTCGTATATAGTACAAGTACAGATGTCATAAACGGTGAATCAAGTATGAATCTGTCCGTTATGATAGGTAATTATTATCCGTCGAGTTTTGATTCTCTTGCTGTTGAAGAATATCACGAAAAAGATATTTTAGGCAAAGATATTAAAATTGCCATTTTCGACACAGGTTTGAGCACAAAATCCACAGAACTCAATATTGTTGGCGGAGCAACTTTTGTTGATGGTTCTGACAGTTTTGCTGATGATAGCGGACATGGTACATCTATGGCAGGTATTATTGGTGCTGCGATGGATAACGAAGGCTTAACCGGCATTGCTCCGGAAGCTGAACTCTATTCTGTAAAGGTCCTCGATTCTAATGGAGTGGGTTATACAAGTGGTGTAATTGAAGGTATATACTGGGCTGTAGAAAACGATATTGATATTATTTGTTTTGGTTTTGCATCTGATGAGTATTCCAATGCACTTGCGGATGCGGTGACATATGCAAAAAGCAAGGGGATTTTTATGATAGCCCCGTCTGGAAATGACAGAGAAAATGCAGTTAAATATCCTGCGGGATATAATGAAGTTATTTCCGTGGGTTCTGTAAACGATGAAGGAACAATTAGCGTTTTTTCAAATATTGGAGCCACAGTTGACTTCTTCGCACCCGGCGAAAATGTTGATAGTATTGTTTATGTAAATAACAAGCCTACTCCGTTTAGCGGAACATCGGCATCGGCAGCTCATGCAGCAGGCTTTGCAGCTCTTTTGCTTGAAGAGAATAAAGAAAATGCCGAGTTTGATGTGTTTGAGTATTTTTTAAGCACGGCTGTTGAAACAGAACTTGGTTTTGTTGAGAATACAGTAAGTGAGGCTTCTGTTATATCTGTTGACGAAATGGAAACAGTAACCTTGCAAAGAAGTGCTGATGAAATAGCAGTTATCCACGATGAAGATTCGAGCCTTATGTCTACTAGAGCATCGGCAAATACAATACGAGTGGTTGCTGTTGATACAATCATAGATTCGTATGAATTATCAGATGAATATGAGATTGACTATTATAGTTTTTATGCTCCTGCTGTATCGCAGTCGATATTTTTCAACCTTAAAAGTGGAAACTGTAGAATTATTTACGAAGATGAATATAGCGGAGTAAACCTTGAAGTTACGGATGCGACTATTAGCCTTCAAAAAGGTCATCACAATTTTTATATTTGTTTTGATGAATTTGCATCATTCGATGATACAGAAGCGTATTCTTTTAAACTGGAAACAATAGAAAGTGGTGTGAATGAAAAAGGCTATTATGCGGGGCATGGTGTTGATACTGCCACAGGTAATTTCAACTATACTTTTGATGATTTGAAAACTATAGTTGCAGGACAGGAATTTAAAATTCAGCGTTTTTACAATTCAAGAGATGTCGAAGAAACTAATGCCAGTTGTATTAGTTCCGGTTGGATGTTGAATTATGGCGTAAAGGCCGATTATTACACAACACTCTATTTCAGATTAAACGAGGATGATATATACGAGGAAGTTTATGAAGAAGACGAGAACGTTATTGTTGTCATTACCCCCGAAGGCGAAGCACTTAATTTTATTAAGAGGGCTGATGGGGTGTGGAACCCAAACAATTCAAGAGCAGAAATCGATACCAATTCTGATTTGACAAACAGGGTTATAGTAACAATGCCGGATCAGACCAAGTACTATTATTACCCTATTAAAAGGTCTTCTGGAGGCCTATATCCTGACACAAAATCCTTGGGTTGTCTATATAAGGTTGTAGATAGATACGGGAACACAACAAATATTACTGTAAATGATGGTCTGGTAGAAGAAATCATTGATGCATCTGGGAATGTATACTCGTTTACATACGGAACATCTGATAATTTGATATCAATATCCGATTCAAACGGACGAACTATAACCTATACATATCGTAATGGAACTCTTGTTCAATCAACAGATGCTATAGGTATTACTCATTATTATTCATATAGTTCAGGGTATCTTAGTGAAATTAAGAATTCCAATAATGAGACAATCGTTTCTCTTACATATGAAATGGTGGAAGATGATATAAGAGAAAGAGTAAAGACATTAACCGACAAATATGGTACAACGTATGAATATGGTTATGACACAGTAAATTATTGTACTACAATTTCCGAAATACCTGAATATGAAGAAGATGCATACCGAGAGTCTTCAACAACTTACGATATAGAAAAAGACCTGATATATTTGGAAGATGCCCTTGGAAGACAATCAACTATCGAATACTATTATCAGCAGACGAATGGTTATGTTGGTACTGATGCCGATGGAAACCCTTGTATAATTGTGGATGACGATTATCACAAATGGAAAAACGGAGAAATTCTTCGCAAGGTGGATTATGATGGTTTAATAACCGAATATAGTTTCGATCCATTTGGCAACGGACTTGCCGAAAGCAAAACAGTTACAAATTCATCCGGAACAATTCTTGAATATGAAGAATATGAGTATAACTTAAATGGAGATATAACATTACTTGAAAGCTGGATAAGCAAACCTGATACCGTAAGCGAAAGAACCAGAAAAGCTACAAGATTTGAATATGATGGTACAAAGCTTATTAAAAAAGCAGAATATCTTCCCATACTTGTTGGACGTGCAACTGTACCTGCTTTGAACAGTGCTAACCTCAGCAAATATGCTGTCACAAGTTACGAGTATGATACTGATAATGCAATCAAAGGCCTTGTAAGCAAAGTTGTATATCCTGCTCAGTATACAGGAGCAACAACAGATAAGGGCTGGGTATATGAATATGATTCAAAGGGTAATCAGATATCTGTAATCAACCCCGAAAGTACAGAAACAAACGAGATCAAGGATGTTTACGAGTACAACGACTTCGGTCTCGTAAGTAAGCATATTTCCGGTGAAGGTGTTGTCGCAGAGTATGAGTACAACAACAATCTTCAGGAAACAAAGAAGACTGTAACAACTGAAAACGGAACCGAAGTTACTTTCACAGCGTACAACAATTTAGGTCTTCCTACACAGATAGTTTCTCCCAATGAGTATAATGCAGCATATGAAGAAGACGATGGCACGTACAGCGATGAAACCGTCGGAGTTCGCTACACATATTATGATAATGGCACTCTTGCTAGCGAGACTGACAGTGAAGGCAACAGTATTCAGTACGAATATGATAGATTTGGAAATATTCAGACCAAAACAATGCCAAACGGCTTGATGTATAAATATAGTTATAATGATATTTCAAATATTATTTTGGAATATTACAGATGGAACAATAAGAATTATATCGTATATGATCATTATTTCTCATATGAAAGTGGTAATACTTCACATCAAATTGGCACTATAGATGATAATAACGATGAAATAGGGTATCATACGGTAGTATATAATCACTTTGGCAAAGAAGTGGAATATCGTGATATGTATGAAAACGGTTTGGAACGTTATAGACGATTATTCTACGATTTACAAGGAAATCTTGTAAACGAATTCTACATTGACCGGGATTCTCTTAAACACAAGGAAACTTACTATACAAATGACAGCTTTGATGCTTCTGCAAACACTACATTTGATGAAAAATTTGCTTCAATAGATGTTATGTGGGGTACTGCGGCTTCCAGATCATTTGACATTCCCGACGATACGACATACAAATATGAACGTACCGACTATGATAAGAATGGAAATGTCGTGCAAACACTTGTCAGCACAGTTGCAGAAGGAAATATTCCTACTCTTGCAGATGCAAATGTAATTACAGAAACAAGTGAATACTATGCAGATAATCTTCTAAAATGCAAGACAGATGTATACGGTGTAAAGACTGAATACGAATATGACAAGGACAGAAATCTTTCAAAGGTTACTGTAACAGAACCCGGAAAGGATTCCCAAATTGTTTCATATACAAACAGCCATAATGGCAAGCCGGAAACAATAAAAACATATGTTGACACTTTGTCAATTTTAGACGACAAGCTTCTAAGTGACAGTGTTGGCAAATATGTTCTCACAACCAATACCTATGATAAGAACGGCAATCTCAAAAGACAGGTTTCAAGTTCGGGTCTTGTTACGGAGTATACATATAATAAGAATAATCTTCAAATCTCGGTGGAATCAATTGACACGCTTGGAGAGGATGAGTTATCTGTAATTGAAAGTTGTGATTATGATTTCAGAGGAAATGTAACAGAGCAGACAGATAAGAATGGCAATGTAACAGAATTTGTATACAACGAGCTTGGATATCTTATTTATACAATTCATCCCAATGGAAGAATCACATTAACAACACGTGATAAGTATGGTAAGCTTGTTGCTGAAGTTGATGCCGTTGATTATAACGGTGCTGCAACGCCTGAGAACGCAACTGTTGATACATATGAAACTGACAAGGAAAATCTTGCTACGATGAATCGAACCGAGTATACATATGACCAGTTCGATAGAGTTGTAAAAGTTACAAGACATACTTATGACCCAGAAACAGAAACAACCACATCTGTTGACAGACAGACAAACACATATGATGCATACGGCAATCTTATCATAACAGTTGATGCAAACGGAAACACAATCGGTTATGAATATGATGCTTTTGGAAATTGTACTAAGTATATTGAACCTTCTAAATATGCTCCTGCCGAAGACTTTGACGAAGAAGAAGGGGAAATAAGACCATTCACAACCTTCTACGAATATGATATGCTTGGCAGAAAAATAAAAGAAGGTAACGAATACGGCAATTATTATGCATATACTTATGATAAGAAAGGCAATATTTTAAGTTCTGCCATTGTAGAAGACGGGGAATCACAGACAATATCCACTTACACATATGATAAAACAGGTAACCTTCTTACTCAGACAGATGGTAATGGAAATGTAACAGAAGTTCTTTACGATGATAGCAATCGTCCCATAAGACATTCCACACGTATAGGCGGCGAAGTGAATTATGTGGCTGATTACTATGCACATGACGGCGTTGGAAATCTTGTTATTCATACAGATAAAAATGACAACTACAAGGATTATGTGTATGACGCATTTAATCGTCTTGTGGAGATTATATGCGAAGACGGAACTGTTGTCACCTATACTTACGATGGAAACGGCAACATTCTTACAATGACTGATTCGACAGGCGAAACAGAATATACTTACGATTCCATGGGCAGAATTCTTACAAAGACACATTCTGTAACCGGAACAGTAAGTTATGAATATGATATTTATACCGGTATTCCTTACGGTTATGTTGCGGAAATTACGACAGAACCTGACGAAGACACCGTAGAAAAATGGTATGACAGCGAGGATAAACTCGTAAAGGTTGTTGACGGAACCGATATTACATGGTATACTTATTACGATGACGGAAGACTTAAGTCAACCACCAAGCCTGACGGAAGTGTATCTACAAACACCTACGATGACGAAGGCAATCTTCTGACTCTCGTAACCCTTGATGCTGCAGAAGATGTACTTGACAGCTTTACTTATGTTTATGATGACAATTCAATCGGCTACAAGAATCAGATTTCCAAGACTGAGATTGTAGCAGGAGAAAACAAGGGCACTACTTCATATGAATATGACATTCAGGGTAGACTTACAAAAGTAACAAATCCTGACGAAAGCACGAATGAGTATACATATGATGATGCCGGAAACAGACTTTCAAAGACAACTACAAGCGGCGAAACAGTTGTTGTAACTAATTACACTTACGACGAGCAAAACCGCCTTACACAGTCTGTTACAGGTAATGCTACTACCTACTACGGCTACGACAACAATGGTAATCAGATTTCCGAGTGGACGAGAATTGCAAGTGTTTCCGAAGCTACTGACGGAGTAAACCTTGGTCTTCAGAGCGATGCGACAGATGACCTTTTAACTCTGTATGCTTACGATGCCTTTGATCGCCTTGTTAAGATTGAACAGGGTGCAGATGTTATAGAAAATGCTTACACAGCCGATGGTAAGAAGCTTTCAAGAACAACAAACGGCGAAGTAACATATTATGTCTATGACGGAAATGTTGTAATCGAAGAGCAGGACGAAGACAATGACGAAACGTCAAGAAACGTTTACGGACGTAACCTTATTACAAGAGAAACATCTGACAATAAGGTTGTTTACGGATTCAATGGACATGGTGATGTAGTTTACTACACCAATTTAGATAACATTGTCCTTGTAGTTTATGATTACGATGAATTCGGTAATGTAATCCGAGAAGAAAATGTTGTAAATTCTGTATCAACATTGCTTCCCTCAATTGCCGGATCAACTGAAACTGCAACGGAAACAATATGGGCATCAATAGAATCTATTGACAACCCCTACCGTTATGCAGGCTATGAGTACATAGAAGAAGTTAAACTCTATGACCTCAACGCACGTTACTACAACCCCGAAATTGCAAGATTCCTCTCTGCCGATCCGTATTACAATTTGGGCAATAGAGTAATTGGATTGTATGAGATAAATGTTCCTAATGCGTGGTCTATAATTCAGGCGAATGCTTTGTATGCTTACTGTGGAAACAATCCGATTATATTTTTTGATATGTTAGGACTAGATATCAACTATATTGTTGTTATCGGTGCCGACAGAGCCTCAAACAATAATGCATTTGCTTGTAATGTGGATACATTTAAAAAAGAGCATGAAGATTACAATATTATAGTAATTCAAGCATGGGATTACCAAAACGAAGATGAACTAATGGGCGCTATTATTTCAGGATCAAGCGAGGTAGGAGGAATTGATGGTTTAAGAATAGAAAGCCACGGTATAACATCGGCTTTAATCGTTACATCATCGTATTCTTTAGAAAAAAATGATTCATGGAGCAAAATTGAGTTTAAAGATGAAGCGACAATTACATTTACTGGATGTAATACTGGTGGTAGTGATGGAGAAGCGAACGAGAACTCAATTGCTCAATATGTGGCTAATGAAACCGGAAACACTGTGTATGCATATGTAAACAATACATCACAAAAAGCTTATGATGCGTCTGGTACCCCCACTTCTGATTGGCGAAAAGCGACAAAGTATTATCAAGAACCCGTTAGAAAAACATATAATCAAAAGGTAGTGGAAGATTTTACGGAATTCACACCCATAATAAAAGAATCAACTATAAACCAAGAAAACACTTCTAATAACACGATCGAAAAGAATTGGTTTCAAAAGTTTTTGGATTGGATAAGGTGGTGGGATTGATGTCACTAAAGAATAGTATGTGTATTATTATGGTTGAAATACTATGTATTTTGACTTTGAATTCATGTGTGAAAAATACGATTCCTGATACAAATTCGACAATTAATAATAGTGTATTTAAAAACAATGAGTTAGAGCAATATGTTTTTCTTGATTATCCTCTTATTGAGATATGTTTTTCCGAGACTGATAATTGGAGTTTAGTTGTTTTTGAAAATGTTTATGATACTAATTCTAAAATATATATAAACAGTAACGAAAATTCATTAAATTTTAATAAAGAAAAATTAGTTGTTAATACATATCCTGCAGGCAGAGGAACGACACCAAATCATTTGATTCTCTTGTTGAAAAACGATATTGTCGTTAAAGAAGTTTTTTGTCTTGAATATAATTTGTACGATTTGGAATTTTTTAATGATTTCTCTGTGTTGTCGGAAGTTGAGCGTGATGAGTATCGACAAAAATTCTTGTTACAATAGAAACCGATGTAAACAAGATTGTATACGGTTTCAATGGACACGGCGATGTGGTATATCAGGCAGGCATAACATATGGGCATATTCTTAAACAATATGATTATGATGAATTTGGCAACCTCATTGATGCCGGCACGTTTATAAACGCTCGCTTACCAGCACCAGCAGGACCTGGTATTGATTTTGACGGTCACCCAATTGATAATCCATATAGATATGCCGGCTATGAGTACATAGAAGAAGTTAAACTCTACGACCTCAACGCAAGATATTATAACCCCGAAATTGCAAGATTCCTATCACAAGACCCCATAATATACACGACGAGCCTGCGGCAGAAATGCTGCGGGCTTGTTTTTTTGCTTTTTTGCGTGAGATTATGAAAATAATTACGATTACATAATAAGCAAAAATATCTTTGTCATTTTTGCAAGGTGTATCTCATCTAAGTATAAAAAACGTCTCTATCTATAGAAAGTAGATAGGGACGGTTATCTGTATGTGCGGTATACGTAGTAAATTGTTATTTTGTAACTTTAGATAAAGATAAGGAAAACGAGATTAATCTTTTCTGTTTTGCAATGGCTTTTCAAAATAAGAGTCTATATAAATCCTTATATCTTCCTTGTCAAGCGTTTGTATTAAATCTCTCGCACCGTTATGGTTAGTGATATACGCAGGATCATTTTCTTGCAGATATCCGTATATCTGTAAATATGGGTCATACCCTCGTTCTTTAAGTGCACTTATTATACTTTCCATTGTTTCAATAAACTCTTTGTTTTTCAAGACAAAACCACCACCAATTCATTTGCTCATATTATATCATGTTTCGTCGAATATCTCAATACTATTTTAAATAAAAGCGGAAAGGCTTTATTTCTTTATATTGAACGAATGGGGACTTTTTAATTACGATTAAGTTATGCTTGTTGATTATTTTTTGTTGACGTGTAGAATGATAATATTGAATATGTTTAGAAAGGGATTCAACCAATCATATGATGAAAAATAAAAATTTGAAAAGAGAGAACAAGTGTAACTGGCAGTTGGAAATAATAAAAACAAAAAAAGAGTCCTACTACTATGAAAAACAAAAATATATATTACTTATATTGTTAGGAACAGCATTGTTTTTGTCAATGGCGTTATTGGTGGAGTTTGATGTTTTTGACCTATCATATCACAAAACATTTTTAACAAACACCTTTTTGAGTTTGTCTATAAGTGGTATCGTAGTAAGTTCTGTACTTTTTATACCTCTTCATTTGAGAAAAAAGCAATATATATTAGATTTGAAAAAGCAGGCGTGTAAAGTCTTTTTTGAGTATGATAAAATATACAACCAATTACAAGCCAAACCGGATGAAACAAAAGAAAATATAGAATTACTGAACTATATTGATAAATGTAAAAAAGAAAATTCTGCGATTTTGGATGACGAGAAAAATGCAGTTTTGCCTGAACAGTTAATAGATAATGTAATTATAGATATTCACAAATTCAGGAAAATGTTTGATGAATCTCCATTCTATTCTGAATACATAATGGAACTCCTGGATGCAATAGAAAAGAGGATATTGCCTTCTATTGAGTTGATTAACCAATTGGTTAGTTCTGTTCCTAAACAACTGGAAGGAATCAAGCATTCAAAATCAATGTCTGATAGATATATAGATATGTTGTGCAAGTGTAATAATATAGTTGCAAATATCGTAGACAATCATTATAAGTATAATGATATTTTGAATACGTTTAGGCTTGTAGTGGAAGAAGTTGGCTATTTAGTAAATGCTCAAATAGCACACGCGGCTTGCCATGACGCATTATTAATTAGGTTTAAAGACACAGTACAAGATGTTATGATTCAAAACGCCAAAATTGAACTCTCAAAATCAATCATTTTGGAAATAGATAAATTGACACGAACAATTGAAAACAATTAATTTAAATCAGCTGCATTTTGCGGCTGATTTTTTATGGTTCTACAGTTAGGAACTTAAAATTGACGATTAGATTTGGTATATTGACACTTAATGGTTGAATATGTAAAATTATACTGAATAATGTCGTAAAGTGTTTGACAATTGCACTTGTAACGTTTATAATAATTAACGAAAGGCGGCGATTGTTTATGAACAAAAAAAGTATAGATGTTTTACCGGAAACACAGTTAATTCTTGGCGAACTTGGCGAACGTATAAAAATGGCAAGATTGCGTCGTCAAATGTCTGTAGAGGATGTTGCAGAAAGATCCAGAATAAGCAGAACGACACTATGGGCAATAGAAAAGGGAAGCCCATCTGTGGCGATTGGAGCGTATGCATCTGTGCTTCATACACTTGATAAAATGGATGCAGATTTGATAAACATTGCAAAGGATGAACTGTTGAGTAAAAAGATACAAGGTATAAGTGTAAATTCAAAAATACGGAAAATGAAGCAATGATACAATAATATGAGTAGTTTTACAAGAAAGGATAATTATGATTAGAATTGCTATTTGCGAAGATGTAAAACGGGAACAGATAGTTCTGCAGAATTTAATCAAAAAGACAAAGCTTTTTTCAAAACCTTGCTTTGAATTATTTGATAATGGTCAATCATTAATAGACAAATACAATGATGGTGAAAGATATGATTTTGTTTTTCTTGATGTTGATATGCCATTATTAAATGGTATAGATGCAGGAAAACTAATTAATTCTATTGATAGCAGAGCCATAATAGTTTTTGTTACAAATTACCCCCAATATGCTATTGAGGCGTATGATTGTAGTGCTTTTAATTATCTACTTAAGGATTCTGATTTTGATAGATTTTATTCTGTAATTTCAAAGGCTTTAAATAAATATAGAACATTTCATCAAACATATAAAATTACAACCAAAGGTGGAATAGTTACTCTAAATGTGTCGGATATATATTTTGTAGAATGTTGTCAGAAACATCTATATTTTCATATGGAAAACATGGTTTATGAAACAAAAAAGACTTTGAGTGAAGTGTATGAAAAATTGTTCCCATTTGGTTTTTATCAAATACATCAAGGATATATTGTTAATTTTGATAAAGTCAAAATGGTAGATGGTTATGATGTTGTTCTTGAAAATGATGAAAAGGTTATGATAAGTGTAAGGAAGAAAACAGAAGTGCTTAGGGCGTATTCTGACTATATAAGGAGGTCGTTATAGTGGAGGAATTTATTTTAAATATATTAATCGCATTATTTAATTCTGTAACTTCAATTCTAATTGCACAGTATTTCTTTTCGCATTTTTCCCGTAAAAAGGAAAAAACTTCATTTGTAACTATATTATCGTCAATAATTTTCTTTTTAATGCCACTTATATTTCCTGATTCCGTGTTGAATATTATTGTTTTGATTCTTTGTACATTTTTGATATCATTTAATTATGAATTTAAACTATACAATAAAATTGTATTTACTCTTGTATTGATAGCACTTAATGTACTAGTTGAAATTGTTTTAGTACTGATACTATCTAGTTTATTTAAAATCACGGTAAGTACTATGACAAATGGAATGTTTGCTATGTTTGGAACCATGTTTTCAAAACTTATGTGCATTATTTTTTGTTATATCATAGGTACAGTTAAGAACAAGACACTTATTGGAGAATTTAGAGTTGGTTGGATGCCAATATATGTTTTACCAGTGGCTACTTTTCTTGTGACTTGTTCATTATATTTTTCAGCACCTTATTATGAGGGAAGTGCTTTTCTGAAATATTTGTCATCTATGAGTCTTGTATTGTTAATAATAAGTAATATGTTGATTATTAGAATGATAAACAGAATACATGAAACATCATTAACTGAAATGAAATTAGATATGGCGGAAGGATTGATCAAACAACAAGAAAAACAGTATCATATGCTGCTTGAAAAAAACGAGGCAATTATTAAGATAAGACACGATAACAAAAATTTTATAGCTGGTTTATTAGGAATTGTAATGAAAAACGGCGAAGATAATAGAGAACTCAAGGATGTATTGGAAAACAGATTAAGAATAATTGAAAAACAATCTTATGATACTATTTGTGGAAATAATATTATAGATACGATAGTTAATTATAAAATTTTAGAAGCTCAAACCAAAGGAGTGCATATCGAGTTCAGATACAAAAATATTCAAAAAATTGAAATATCAAATATTGATTTAGCAATTTTGCTTGGAAATGCAATTGACAATGCAGTTGAAGCTTCCGAAAAATTAACAGATAACAAATTGGTTGAAATTAGCATTAAGGGGACTGAGTATCAAACTGTGATTTCAATTACTAATTATGTTGTTAATGATATAGATACAAACAATTTGAAAAGCTCAAAAGGGTATATGCATGGTTATGGTATAATGAATATGGAGTCAATTGTTTCAAAAAATGGAGGAACTATAACATTCTCTTGCAAAGACCAAATGTTTGCAACGATTATAATATTGAACAATAAATGACAGTTGCGGAGGCGGTGTGAACGATTGAACCTAAATAGTTGATTTTAATATAGGAAAGCGGTATCTTTTTTACAAAGATATCGTTTTTTTGTTGGAGGTAGTGTTGTGTACAGAAAATTATCATTGTATATTACAAACAAAATGATAAAAAACAATATTATTGAGAACATAAACGCTGAAATATATGCATTTGGTTTTGAATTGTTGATATCTTATTTTGTTTGGTTTTTGCTAATATTAATAGTGGCTTTTATCACAAACACAATATTGGAAACGATTCTATTTTGTGGTGGTTTTATGATTTTAAGAAGATTTGCCGGAGGATACCATACTAGTACATACTTGAGATGTCAGATTCTTTTTCTACTTAATCAATTATTGTTTGTTTGTCTTATAAAGACATTGGAGGAATCAATATACTTTGGCATTTCATTGTTTTTGGCATGTATGAGCGTGCTAATTATTTGGTTAATTGCACCCATAGATCACGAAAACAGAAGATTTAACGAAAATGAATATTGCTATTTCAAAACTATGAGTCGAATGTATTCTCTGGTGATAATAATTTCTTTTATTATAATGTCCGTTTTTCCTAAAACACGTTTGCTTTTATTATCACATTTGTTAGGTGTGTTTTTGGCATCGTGTTCAGTATTAGTGGCATTCGTTCAAAAGAAATTAAAAAAAATAAAGTAAGGAGATGATATGATGAAAAGGATTATGGCCTTTTTGATTAAGCATTCGGGCGTTTTAGCGGCTTTGGCTTTGTTTGTCAGCGTGTCTTCCGTGGATTCGGCCTGCTACTTAGCATTTCACCAGCCAAAGATGCCTGAAGAATTAGATGTATATAGACGCTAATTTGCTTCCCTAACTATACAACTGGCATTATTGATAAGATGTCAGTTGTTTTTTATAAGCCTTGTAAAAGGGAAAGCTTGTATAGAGGTATAGAAGTGGCAAAAATAGACAATCAAATTATGGTAAGCAAAACATTTTTTATCGGCAGCAAAAAACTAAGTAATAGTTTTTTGACTGTCGTTTTTATTTTTTTACATGAAATTATTGTTTTTTTGAAAAAAGTGAGCAAAATGAGCAAACCTGTTACTCTTATTATTTATGAAGAAACATTTTTCTAAATTATTTTGAAAGGTGTTTTCTCATGGAAGAATATCAAAACATAATAATTAAAAGATTTGATTCGTATGCAAAAGCATCAATGAGGAATTGTCTGTACCATATACGTTTGAAACGAAAACGTGTTATTGAGAACGAAACTGTTACTGACATAGAAGAAATATGTGTAACGACATTCGATGACTATGATTTTATTGAAAATAGTGTTAGAGTATTAGGTTTTGATATTATTATAAAAAATGATTTACTATATGAGGTGTTGGAGTCGCTTGAGCAAAAACACAGAGATGTTCTTTATTTAAGTGCTTGCGAAAGTCTTAGCGATAGAATAATCGGAGAAAGACTAAATATTTCTCGTCCGGCTGTTCAGAGAATCAAATCAAAGGTAATGAAAGAATTGAGAAAAAAACTGATAGGAGATTCTGATGAAAGAAAAAGTTGAACTTACATATGAGATGATTCACGCTGCACTTTCCGGGGATGAAATGGCTAAAGAGCAAGTACTTGAACATTATGAGCCGTATATAATTAAATTATCCAAAGTGCCTTATTTTGATGAGGAAGGAAATATAAAATATAGAATTGACGAAGATATTTACATGAGTTTAAAGCTGAAATTGCATGAGGTCATGTTAGTATTCAAAATAGTCTGAATCGTTAGTAGAATCCCAATTTTGTTATTATGCCAACTCCTTTTAAAAAGTGCATTATTGATGGTGCATTTGATAAAAGTGATAATATTTTATTTGAACATTGACAATTATATAGTCTATTCTTGAACATAAGACTGCCCGATCGGTGGAAGCCGTAAGCAACGTTGGTAAGGGCGCCATGATGGTATTACCGGAGCGATAAACCTTGACCATAAACTGTTCTGTTGCGGAACAGATTGCAATGAAACGGACAGTTATATTGAGACTTGTGTACGCACCTCGCGGAGTACCCGGGAGAGCTGAAATGCTATGAATGCCGTGATACGCTAAGCGGCTGTCAAGAAAGACACTAAAGATTTTTAATTATATTCGGAGGTTATTTTTATGAGGGAAAAATAAAAAGGTGGGATTATAATAATGAAAGCAAACGAAATTAAAGTCACTGGAAAAAACGGAAATATAATTATAATCAGATTTAAAGACAAAGACGACCACGAGACCGAGAAAAAAGTAATGAGCGGTCTTGTTGAAATATATGAAAACAGAATAGATGCAAAAAAATCAAGCAGGCAAATGTTAATATTTAAACCATATCATTGACAATAACACGCTCTCTGTGATAAAATATATACGAAGTGATTTAAGCTTGCAATTTCATCAAAGTATTACAGAGAGGTAAGAACTGAGAGGTTTACTTTGAATGAAAAGAGCTTATTGCTTATACAGAGTATCAACTAAAAAACAGGTTGATAAACTAATTGATGATATCCCGATGCAAAAAACGGCGTGCCACGAATTTGCCGATAGAAACGGATGGGTTATCGTCAAGGAATTTAGCGAAAAAGGAATATCCGGTTTTAAGGTATCGGCTAATGACCGAGATGCTGTTCAGGATTTGCGTGAAGCGGCTCTGAAGCATGAATTTGATATTCTGCTCGTTTTTATGTTTGACAGAATTGGCAGACGTGACGACGAAACCCCGTTTGTTGTAGAATGGTTTATCAAGCAGGGAATCGAAGTGTGGAGTGTTAAGGAAGGTCAGCAAAAAATCGAGAACCATACCGATAAGCTTATCAATTATATGAGATATTGGCAAGCTAACGGTGAAAGTCTTAAAACATCAATGCGTGTAAAGACCGTTATGAACCAAATGACTGCTGACGGTATATACAGAGGCGGTGTAACTCCCTTTGGTTACAGAATGGTTGAAAAGGGCAGGGTCAATAAAAGGGGACAACCCTTAAAGGACCTGGAACCTGATCCTGTTGAGTCAGAACTTGTAAAAACAATCTTTAACAAGACTGTTTTTGAAGGATACGGCTCTTACAGAATGGCAGAATACATAAACGCATTGGGAGTGAGAACTCACAACGGAAACCGTTTTCAGTGTACAACTATTATCCGCATCCTAAAAAACAGAGTATACTGTGGGTATTATGTTTCGGGTGATACGGTATCCCCGAAAATAAACGAGCTTGTTATTATTGATGAAAATGTCTTTGATATGGCTCAGGAGATACTCGAACAGCGTGCAAAGAAAAACGACGTCAAGATACGTATAGCAAGAACAACAAAAGGAAGAACACTTCTTTCGGGAAATCTTGTGTGTGGACATTGCGGCGGCAGGATGGTATCTACAGGATACACGGATAAGTACATAAGAAAAGATGGAACCGAAGGGCAGACAAACGGAATTCGCTATATGTGTTATCACCGTGCAAGAAAGCTGAACAACTGTGACGGTCAATCCGTTTATTCTGCAAGAAGAATAGACGAAGATGTGCAGGAACTTGTTGAGGGCTATCTTGAAAGAATAAAATCGCATCCCAAAGAGAAAGCTTTGGAAATGCGATATCAAAAAGAGTTGGAGCAGAGAAAGAGTCTCCACAAAGAGTTGATACAGAATAAGGAAAAATTAGAAAATCGGTTAAAGGAATTGTCTATGGAAGTAGGTAAGAGCCTGACCGGTGAAAGTAAGTTTTCGGTTGATATACTTTCTGCTTCAATTGATTCCACAAAGGAAGAGATTGCAAGTGCAGAAGAGTCAATAAGATTATGCGAAATAGAGCTTAACCAGAAAAAAGACCTTTTGCAGAAACTTGACTACTATTATCAGCAGTTCGTCAGCTGGGCATATGAATTTAAGAATGCTCCG